>LQAG01000009.1_pt1 | contig 151833 bp, 203 predicted proteins | sample 1535801 | NCBI WGS metagenome assembly LQAG01 (sample SAMN04331584, study PRJNA305678) | bioreactor metagenome | isolation source: bioreactor_3 inoculated with Wadden Sea sediment 1st replicate of a... | place: Germany:Bremen
CGAAGGGTAAAACTAACTCCGGCCGCCCCTCCCTCTGCTTATTCAATCCTTACCACAGCATCGATAAACCATTCAATTCGCCTCAGTTTCAAAGCCTTTAGAAACAAAAAAGCATCCAGCAGTTGCCCATCGGGCCATACCTCAACTAAAATGGTCATAATAAAGACAAGCTGAACAATCCCCCTTACAGGAGATTCCTTATGACTAAAAAATTATTCGTCCTTCTGACCATGATGTTCTTTGTTGCCCCTGCTGTTTTTGCCGCCAAGTATACGGTGGACGTCCCACACACCCAAATCCATTTCAGTGTCGCCCACTTGATGGTTTTTAAAGTCCGGGGCAGTTTTACCGATTTTTCCGGTGAAATCGATATCGATACCCAGAATAAAACTCTAACCAGCGCCAGCGCGGTCATCAAAGCAGAATCGATCGCACCCGCAACGCCAAGCGCGATGAGCACTTTACGCAGCCCTGATTTTTCGAAGTCGACAAGTATCCTGAAATTTACTTCACCAGTAAAAGATCAACGGCACTGGAGACGATATTACCGTTATCGGCGACCTGACGATCAGAGGGGTCACGAAAGAGATTACTCTTAAGGGCGGTTTTGCGGTGTCGCAGTTGATCCTGGGGTACAGCAGAGCAGGATTTACGGCCACAGGCGAGGTGGACCGAAGAGACTTCGGCTTGACCTGGAACAAGGCCCTGGAAGCTGGCGGGTTTGTCGTTGGTGATAAGATCACGATCGGCCTGGAAGTCGAAGCGATTGCTCAGAAATAAGTCCGATTATTCTTCCTCAGCCCCCCGCTCATAGCGGGGGCCTCAAGCTCAGTAGGCCTTGACCATCCCACCATCCACCAGGATGGTACTACCTGTCATATAACTGCTTGCACCAGAAGCGAGAAAACAAATCACTTTGGCGAACTCTTCGGTGTCACCATAACGTCCTAAAGGAATATTCCGGCGAGCTTGCTCTTTTATTTCGCTGGCATCAACCCCCAGCTTTTCAGCCTTGAGCTGATCAAGATATGCAGTACGGTCAGTTGCAATACGCCCCGGAGCCACAGTGTTCACCAGAATATTGTAAGGGGCCAATTCTTCAGCCAAGCTCTTCGCCATTCCAAGAACCCCATCTGAAGCGTTGGACAGAATCAGTCCGGGGATCGGTTGCTTGATTGACGAAGAAGTGATATTGATGATCCGCCCGCCATGCAGTTTCATATCTGGCAACACTTCACGGATGAGACGAACATAACTGAGCAGATTCAACTCGAAAGCAGCTTGCCAGGCACTGTCTCCCTGCTGCTCAAAGCCCCCGCCGGGAGGACCTCCGGCGTTGTTAATCAGAATATCAATCGGCCCCAACTGTTCACGTGTGGCAGCAACGAGAGCTTGAATATCAACATTCCTGGTAATATCACAAGACATGCACTCAACCCGGCCTGCCGCTACCGATTGCAATTCCGCCTTGGCCTGTTGCAGTTGCTCATTGTCACGACTGGTGATCATCAGATCACTGCCCTCGGCAGCCAGTTGTGCGGCAATAGCCTTGCCAAGCCCCTTGCTTGAGGCAACAACCAACGCCACCTTCCCTTTCAGATTCAAATCCATGGTAATCTCTCCAATCTGTTCAAGTCATCCGCGCCACGATAGCACAAAAATCAATCATTAATTTTATGCATAAAGGCCCACCGGCAGAAAGAGGCGAATGTAATCTTTCTGGTATTTTCCTGAAACTTATCGTAGCATCTTCGCTCACGAGATATACTGATCCATAAAGCACTCAATGTAAAAAAAAGGAGTTCGGATGCGCAGAACAGACAAACAGATAGATAATCCCGTTCTCATCGACGAAATTCTCAGGCAGGGACGTGAACTGAGTCTGGCCATGATAGACGGTGATAAGCCCTACGTCATCCGCATGAACTATGGTTATCATGACGCAGTCTCTATCTGCATTGTGCCACGCAAGGGAAAAGCTCGATTGCATCCGGACAAACCCGGTGGTCTGTTTTGAAATCAGTGAAGTCATGGAACGGATCAATGGTGAAAAGGCCTGCCAGTGGAGCACCCACTTTCGCAGTCTGGTTGGCCGGGGAACAGCCCGAATCATTGAAAATCGAGAAGAGAAGATCAGAGGTTATGACATCCTGATGAACCATTTCGGCGGACCGACGGGCCGGTATAGCGACAATAATCTGAAAGCCAGCCTTGTGATCCGCATCGACATTGAAGAGTTGAGTGGCAAACAAAGTCGCTGAGCACACATTATCAGCACCGACCGAGCTCTTTTTCAACCATGGAATCTGTGCTTTAATTGACGCTTTCCCCCGACAAGGAGGCATTATGTCCAACCGTTACATCATGACCGCATTCGGCAAAGATCGTGCCGGCATCGTTGCCGATGTGACCCGTCTGCTGTATGAAAATGAATGCAACCTCGACGATACGACCATGTCGATGCTGGCGGATGAATTCACGCTCAGCCTACTCTTTTCCAGTCCTAAGGAGGATATCGAAAAGATTATCTCCAGAGAGTGTCGTCGACTGGAACTGGACAAGGGGATTTCCGCATTTATTCGGCCTCTGCAACCGAAATCACCCGCTGAGCACAAAAGCTATAAAACCTGTACCCTTCATATCGAAGGCCTGGACCAGGCGGGGATTGTCTACAAAACCAGCCAGTTTCTGGCCGACCGCGACCTGAATATTATCGCCCTGGAATCAGCGGCCAGTGCAACACCGGAAAGTGGTGCAACAATGTACACCATGACCATCCATATCCAGGTGCCCGAAGGACTCCCCTTTGACCAACTGGAAGAAGAGCTGTCTGCAGTTGCCGACGAGCTGATGGTTGACATCTCCATGGCGCGCTGACACATTTCAACTGTTTTTCAAACAGGGCCAGCGGTGAGAGCTGGTCCTTTAAAAAGGCAAAAAGAGGCAGAAAAATACCACAAGAGGGAACGACTCTATCTATGGATTTAACCACTCCGGCACTCCTTTTTCCCGCCATTTCACTGTTGCTGCTGGCCTATACGAACCGCTTTCTGGTCCTGGCCCAATTGATTCGCCAGCTTCATAACCAACGCCAAAAGAAAACCGATCTGGTCATTCGTCAAATCGGAAACCTGCGACTGCGCCTGACACTGATCAAAGCGATGGCAGGGGTTGGGAGTTTTAAGTTTTTTACTCTGCTCCCTGTCGATGCTGTTGATTTTCCTTAAACAAACCCTCCCGGCCGAGTGGATTTTTGCCATCAGCCTCTCCTTGCTGGTTCTTTCCCTGCTCTGCTCACTGCTTGAAATTGCAATCAGTACCCGAGCTATTGAAATGGAACTGGAAGATCTTGAGACCCTGACGGGAGAAAAAACGAACTGACAAATCGGCAATTTGCCCGAACCGGGCAACCGCTTATTATCGTCTCCGGTTCGCGCTATAACATCCCGCTCACAGCCCGTGACAGCATCAAGTTCAACTTCGACCATGCCTTTCATAGAGCAAATCTTGCTCCTTTCTAACAATTTGGTACAATTGAAATCCACGCTAGACGACATGCTGACCCAGCCGCTCTCCCCTGGAGGACATAAATTGCCAATTCATCTTGTCGCCCTACTCTTCCTGTTTTTTTTATTCATGCCAACCGGTCTGGCCGCTGCTGAAAATCGTTCCATCCGCATTGGCATCTTTCCCCTCGAACCTTTGAACTTCACCGACAAAATGGGCAATGCCAAGGGAATTTATCCCGACTTGATCAGAGAGGTCGTGAGAAATGATAGCTGGCAACTCATTTTCGTCCCCGGAAGTTGGAAGGAGTGCCTGGAGCGGTTGGAAAACGGCAATATCGATCTGCTCACGTCCGTAGCTCGCTCTCCTGAGCGCGAACTCAAGTATGACTATAACAGGGAAGCGGTCATCGACAACTGGTCTCAAGTCTTTACCACTCCTGACGCCGGCATTGAAAATTTCATGGACCTTGCGGGAAAACCAATCGCCATTGTTGAGCGTGATATCAATGGCAAAAATTTCCTCAGGACAGCAGAAAACATGGGGATTACCGTTGAGGTCAAATCATACGCGACCAACATTGCCGCATTTCAGGCGGTACAAAATCACGATGCGGTGGCGGCCATATCCTCACAACATTTTGGCCTCAGGCATGCGGACAAGTTCTCTCTCGTCGCCACATCAATCCAGTTTTCCCCCATTTCCATCTATTTTGCAGCTCTGAAGGGTCAGCAAGCTGAAATCCTCGACCTTATCGATCAGCGTCTCTCCACTTGGAAGAAGGACAAAAACTCTTATTATTACAGGTTATTGAAACACTATCTGGGCCCCGGGATCGTTGAAAAACATAGACTCCCACACTGGGTCATATATGTCACAGCCGGCACGATGGGACTGTTACTGCTGAGCGCACTCTGGATCATCTCGTTAAACCTGCTGGTCAAGAAGAGAACCGCAGAGTTACAGGAAAGTGAGCATGCTTACCGCACGGTTGCAAATTATACCTATGATTGGGAATTCTGGATATTACCCGACGGTTCCATGAAATATGTCTCTCCCTCCTGCGAGCGAATTACCGGTTACAACACCACCGATTTTATGAATAATAGCGATCTTCTGCACAACATCATTTATCCAGATGACAGAACCCTGTGGCAAAACCATATCAACAGCCCTCAAAGCAGCTGTGAGGTCCTTGAACATCGACTTATCGCCAAAGACGAATCAATCAAGTGGATTGCTCACACCTGCCAGTCGGTCTTTGCTCCAAACGGGGACTATTGGGGAAAACGGGTCAGCAACAGGGATATCACCAACATGAAAGTGGTTCAGGAGCAGCTGAGGCAGTCTCAAAAATGGAAGCCGTGGGCACTTTAGCTGGCGGGATCGCCCACGACTTCAACAATATTCTGGCCGCCATCCTCGGATACACCGAGCTGACATTAAATGACCCTGAGAGTTCCCCTGAAGTCAAAAAAAACCTGGGCCAGGTGCTGCTGGCGGTCAAGAGGGCAAAAGATCTGATCAGGCAAATCCTCACATTCAGCAGAAAGAGAGAGAGAGTGCAGGAGCATGTCAACCTGCACAACGTCATTAAAGACGCCTATCAGATGCTGAGAAAAACAATTCCCTCAACGGTTTCACTCAATCTGACCAGCGATCCGGAGACAGGAATAATTATTGCCGACACAACACAGATCCATCAGATTGTCATCAATCTGTGCATGAACTCATACCAGCCCTGGACAACCGGGCAGATCGATCGCCATCACTCTGAAGCTGTCATCGTCGATGCACAAACGGCTGCCAATATCAGAATCTCAGGCCAGGTCAATATGCGCAATTATCTGTTTCCGATACGGGAACCGGCATGCCGCCAGAAGTGCTGACACGCATTTTTGAACCCTTCTTCACCACTAAAAAACAGGGAGAGGGCACAGGGATGGGACTCGCTATTATCCATGGAATTATCCAAAGTCATGATGGTGCTATCGGGGTTGAAAGCGAGGTCGGCAAGGGCTCGATAACCACAGTGTTCTTCCCTCTGGCCCTGACGGGGCAATCGATCGAACGGACCGTTACAACAGACAAACCAATCAACGCCAAGGGTACGGAACGTATCCTCTGGATCGACGACGAACCGATGCTTGCCCAATTGGGCAAGGAGAGCCTTGAACCCTTAGGTTACAAAGTCACATCGACGACCTCGGCAATAAAAGGGCTCAATCTGTTCAGATCGAATCCACAGGGGTACGACCTGATCATCACAGATCAAACCATGCCTGAGATGGCAGGAGACACTTTAGCCAGGCGGGCTAAGGAACTGCGTCGCGACATTCCTGTTATCATCTGTACCGGTCGCAGCGCAATATTGACCAGGGAAAACGCCCAGGCCCTCGGAGTGAAAGCATTATTGATGAAACCGATCGACAGAAGCGAACTCGTTCAGGCTATCCGCACCGTTTTGATCCGATCTAACTCAAAAACAGCTGCCTTCCCAGAACAAGAAAACCGACAGCTGTAATGCGCTTAAAAATCATCCCAGCCGTCCACTACCGAGGACTGATTATAGGCTGATACCGTCGCTTCAAAGAAGTTGCTTTTCACATCCCCTTCTCCCTCTGTGTCTGCCAGTTTTTCCAGATGCTTGTAGGGATTCCTGTCAAAACCGGCGTAAAGCTTCCCCTCAAATCCGAGCTTGTTCCAACGCTCATTCGCCAGCCACTTGGTATACATCTCTGTCGTTTCTTCGCTGACCCCCAGAACGCCATCACCAATGATATGATCGGTCCATGCAATTTCCTGATCGACGGCCAGACGAAACATCTCTTCAACCTCATCGAGCGGAAAAAAATCGCTATTCAGTTCACGAATTTCACGGACGATAAACTCAAACATGACACAGTGAGTCAGTTCATCACGATTGATGTAGCGGATAATTTCAGAAGTTCCCATCATCAGATGTCGACTGGCCAGATTGTAGAAAAAATTAAATCCATTATAGAAGTAGAGTCCTTCGAGCAGATAGTTGGCAATCAAAACCCGATAGAAACGCGTCTCCGCAGGATCATCGATAAAATCCTGGTAAATCCGGGCAATATAACTGTTACGCTCAAACAAGACCTTATCGGTCCGCCACTTGTCGTAAATTCCGTTGCGCCGATCGGTCGGAATGATCGACTCGACGACATATTGATAACTCTGACTGTGGATCGCTTCCTGATATTGCTGGATGGCAAGGAGCAGGTTAACTTCCGGTGCCGTAATATAATCATTGATGTTCGACAGGTTATTCGTCTGAATACTGTCAAGAAAGATCAAAAACGAGAGAATACCGTCATAGGCCTGGCGTTCTTCAACGGTCAGATGCTTGTAAGGTTCGATATCGCTCGACAGATCTGTTTTTTCCGGAATCCAGAAGTTGGCCATCATGTTGCGGTAGAGCTTGTTGGCCCACTGATAACGAACATTGTTGAGATTAAATATGTTGGTACTGTTACCGCCAATGATCTTCCTTGCTTCCAGCGAGTCGTCACCTTCTGGATTAAATAATCGCTTCGGTTCCATTTGTTGCTCCTTTTTATGCCTGATCTTTATTCAGAGCCGGGCCTGACATGAGGAAAAGATAAAACCTCGGAGAGGACCACAGAGTTGCTGATCCTCACCCTCTATGGCCAAAAGATTCTTCCAAACACAATCAACCCGCACAGGATATGCATTCCTCTTTGACTGAAGCAATATTACTGTTCTTCTGGATACTGCGGGTGTAATAGATCGCTTTGCAGCCTTTCTTCCAGGCATCCATATGGGTTTCATAGATATCCCTGGCAGTGATATTCTTGTTCAGGTTAAAGAGTAGCTCCATCGAAATTCCGGTATCGATATATCTCTGCAGACGCGACACCAGATCGACAACGACCTTCTGATCGATATGCTTCGATTCCTGATAATGCCACAGCTTATGCTTGATAAAGGGTGGGACGATCGGTACGGTCCCGTTGCTGTTGTTGTCGATATAATACTTGCTGAAAATCGGCAGGATACTGGCTGTACAGCCCTGTACGATAGAACTGCTGGTATTAGGGGCTATTGCTGTAATATGACTGTTGCGAATCCCATGCCTGGCAATCCGATCAAAAAGGTCATCCCAATCCAAAGTCGAATTTTCTGCAAACCAGCTGCGCTCGCGACTTAAAATCAGGCCGTTCGACCAATCGCTGCCATCAAACAGTGGATAATGCCCACGCTCTTCAGCCAGGCGGCAACTCGCCGAAGTGCAGTGATAGGCAAATGATTCAGCCAGCCTGTCAACCGCATCCTGCGCGCCGACATAAGGCACATCACGCCGGGCCAGATAATCAGCCAACCCCATCAGACCGACGCCGATAGTGCGCAACAGCTCGTTATGTCTCTGTCCTTCGGCCACCGGTACGTCAGTGAGATCGATGCAATTATCAAGGATTCGAACCGATGTGGTACAGACAGCGGCCAGTTCTTCATCATCAAGATTCGCCAGATTAACAGACACGAGATTGCAGGTATGGACCAGTCCCGGCTCAAATTCCGCCGGATACTGTTCATTTCAAATTTTGTGGGCCAATCTTGGTCGGCTTGACCACCGAATAGGATTCAACGCAAAGGTTGGTACAGGGAATCATGCCGATATGTTTATTGGGGTTAGCGCGATTAATCGTATCCTTGAAAGCAATATAGGGCATCCCGGTTTCGATCTGAGCCTTCATGATCTCCTTATATAACGCCTTGGCATTGACCTTTTCATACAGGTCTATTCTGTCGGCCTCAATTTCTTTATAGAGATGCTCAAGAGCCCGGTCAAATTCATCTCCCCAGAGCTCGGCCAATTCATACTGATACTTTGAACGAATCTCATGCGGATCAAGCAGATACCAGTCTTCATCATCTTCCACGGCCCGCATAAAGCGATCGGTCACAACCACCTGAGGGAAAATATCGTATGCTTTCCGACGCTGATCGCCGTTTTCTGTCTGTAGTTCAAGAAAGTCCTCCATATCGAGATGCCAGCTGTCGAGAGCAACCGTCACAGCTCCGGCACGCTTTCCCCCCTGGTTGAAGTAGAGGGCGATATCATTGACAACGCGAACGTTCGGTACAACGCCACCAGCCCGGCCGATGGAGTTTCTGATTCGCGCACCCTGAGAACGGATCCGGCTGATGCTGACACCGACCCCACCACCCCCTGAACTGATCTGACCGACCTGCTCGAAAGTGTGAAAGATACTGTTGGTATCGTCATCAAAAGCGGTGATAAAACAGCTAGAAAGGTTTCCATGAGGTTTGCGCAGATTAATCAGAATCGGTGTTGCCAGGGAGATCTTGCGCATCGCCAGCATGGTATAGGTGTCACGTACGCGCAACAAACGGACATCGTTCGGTTGATTCTGCTCAATCAACAGGGCGATCGTCAGCAACGCTTCCTGCGGCATTTCAATTACTTCATTGTCGTACTCAAGCATGTAACGCTTGATCAACAGACTGATCCCGGCGTAGTCATAGTCGTAATCATATTCCTGGCGCAAAAACTGCCCCGCCTTGAGGAGTTCTTTCTCCGAATACTTTTCCACCAGAACGGCTGAATAAATTCCCTTGGCAACGAAATCTTTAACGGTCTGGCAATAGCTCGGGTAGCGATATTCATAAGGGATTCCACGAACCATATGAACCCGCTTGTAAAAATCGACCAGCTTCAACCGGGCCGCCAGAATACGCCAGTCAGGTTCTTCGATCGACGTCAACCGCAGCGAGGTTTCAATCACCGTTTCGTGAATTTCTCCGGTGGTCATATTGTTCCGAAAGTGTATTTCCAGATTCGACTCCAACTCAATAGGGTTTATATCCAACCCTTCAGCCGCCCACTGAATCACTTTTCTGATCTTTGCTATGTCCAGGGGGCTGATTCCCCATCTCGTTTGATTACGCGATAACGCTTGGCCATGCCGATAAACTCCTTACGAAGAAACACTATATATTGTAGTCTGAAGAACAGGAGTATACACAATATTGATAAAAATATAAGACCAAAATTGTCAACATTTTAAGTTTTTCAGGATAAAAAAAACGGATTGAGAAAAATCATGCTAAACTTCAATTTCTTGTTCTGATCAGGAGTTTTAGCGATGAAAATTGTTTTTCTTCATGGCCTGGAATCGGGTCCGCACGGAAGTAAATTCCAGGCTCTAAAAAAAACCTACGGAGATATTCTTTCACCTGATTGCAGTGGTATCTACGATGAAAGGGAACGGTTAAAAATTATTCGTCAGGAACTGGCACAGGAATCGGGCCCTTTCCTTGTCGTCGGATCCAGCATGGGGGGGCTGATGGCGCTGTTGCTCGAACAGGCGGAAAGGGATCGTGTCGCAGGTCTTGTTCTCTGTGCGCCAGCTATTCATCGGCCCGCTGCAAAGCAATTGGACTTTAAGCGCCTGCCACCGACAATTGTGATTCATGGAACCCGGGATGATGTCGTACCGTTTTCAGCCAGCAGAGTATTCGGTGACCGACTGATTGCTGTAGACGACGACCATCGTCTCAGTCGGAACATGGCTGCGATTATTCAAGCGGTTGATGAATTACGCACGACCCTCCTCTCGCCGGCGAAAGGATAAACGCAGACCATGGAATTGTTTATTATCGGCTGTTTCTGTTCTTTGGCATCCACAGTGTATCGATCTGCAATGATCCCTGGCGCAACAAGGTCGTTGAAAAACGGGACCGATCCTCTGGAAAACCTTCTATTCATTGGTCTCTATCCTCGGCCTCTATCTGATAGTCGCAGGCTACAATACCGCTCACCACAAGGCGCCAGTCATCTACCTTCCCGCCCTCTGGCTGGTGCCGCTGGCTACAGCGCTACTGATTCCCGTTTTTCCTTTACTGCTCTCAGCTTATATCCGTGGGCGCATTGCAGAAAAACTCAAGCACCCGATGCTGCTGGCGACAATCCTCTGGGCAGCGGCCCACCTGCTGGTGAACGGACATCTGACAGACCTGTTGCTGTTCGGAACCAGTCTGGTCTGGGCCAGTGTCGATCTTTATTCCCTGAGCGGCAGAAAGCAGCGGCCTCTGCCGGGAGTCCCCTTATCAAAGCTCAATGATCTGGCTGCCCTGATTCTTGGTATCGCTCTTTATACCGGTGTCTTGTTCTACTGGCATGAAGCGTTGAGTGGCGTGGCCTTAAGCTGACAGGTTGGGACAGACCTCCAGTTCAATTCGATTGCGGCCGTTTTTTTTTAGCCCGGTACAGAAGTTCATCAACTTGGGATAAAATGGCCTTCGAATCGAGCGCCCCTTGCGGCACAACCACCAGCGCGCCGATGCTGCAGGTCACGTAAGAGCTGACACGTGATTTTTCATGTTTGATTTTTGCTTTTTCCAATGCAGCCGAGAAAGAAATGCAGAGATTTTCCAGCCCCGACGCAGAGATATTATCGAGTACGGCAACAAATTCTTCCCCGCCAAATCGTGCCAGGATGTCTGTCGACCGGGAGAACGTTTGCATAAAAATACCAGCAACCTGACGCAGACATTCGTCACCGCCAAGATGGCCGTAACAATCATTATATTGTTTGAACTGATCGATATCGGTCATGACTATTGCCAGAGACAACCGTTACGCTGCGCCCGCTGGAACTGACAGAAATAGAGTTCGTAAAAGTAACGCTTGTTCAGCAATCCAGTCAGATCGTCAACCTGAGCCATCTCCTGCAGCTGTTCATTTAAACTCTGAATTTCATCGAGCATGATATTTGCCGACGCGGCAAGTTGCTTTATTTCAAAAGGTCCACTGACTTTCAAGCGGTTGCTCAGGTCACCTCTTCCCGCATAATGTTCAAAGTTATTGGCAACCTCGGCCAGCGGCGACAAAACGGAGCGTTTAAGAATCATCGCAATGGCGATAACAATCACCCCCCGACAACGGCCAAAGTCAACAACGTCTGTGTCAATAGCTGTTCCAGCTGTTGATGCAATGAGCGAAAACGAAAGATTCGAGCAGCAGATGATGTCGGTCGCCCTCATCCGCAAAATTGATCAGCAGTGAAGCCTTTCCACAATCAAGAAAATTTATTCGTTCGCAATATAAATTATCTTCACACCCTGGAAAACAGTCTAATCCGCGATCATGAACCGAGACGATTTTGATCGGCACACCGATAATTGTGCTGATTTTCTGAAAAAAAAGTCGGGTCGATCAATTTGATCATAACCAGATATCCATTCGCTGTTTTCATTTCACGCGAATCGGTGACCATCTGAACGACGACCCAGAAAAAAATATTCTTTTCTTCATCGTATAGCAGCTTTCCCTCGCCACCGGCAGTGTCCAGAAGGATCTCCTTCTTTGCCAGAACCTGCTTGGACAAAAGAGAAAATAAAGATAAATCCTCATTGCGAACCAGGTGATACCTGTCCTTGAAATCGACACCGAGATACTGCATGGAAAAGAGATCCAGATCCTCCAGAGTACTCTCCGTCAGGTTCGATCGGATATACTCTTTATTGACATCTTCGATAAACTCGTAACTGTCGTCCCACTTGGCCCAATCCCGACCGATCAACGCAACTTTTTCCAATTCATTGAAGATACTTCTGGCAATCTGATGGTTGCGCTCCCGAAGCTCTTCAATCTCAATCTGTTTAAAAACGCTGAAGGTATGAAACTTGAGGATGCAGTAGGCAGCCAGAAACGAACAACCAAAAAGCACCAGCAAACAAATAATGACATGTTTTTTTAAGCTTCACAGATATTCAATCTTTAAGGGGGGTTACAGGGAAACGGACAGGGATAAACATAGCACTGGGATTATAATTATCACACACCGTCCAAAAAAGAAAAAAAGAGTGCCTCCCGAACACCGGAGGGCACTCCCATAAAAGAATCAAGGTTTAAACAACATCTCCGCAGCTTCAAAGAGAAGTCTCAGACAGGGTCGGGTGCGGATGTATCGTCTTGCGCAGATCCTCGGAGACAGCCGCCATTTCCAATGCCAGGACACCTTCGGCAATCAATTCCCCCGCCCCGGGCCCCGCAACAGCGACTCCCAGGATACGATCGTTTTCCGGATCGACGATCAATTTGGTCATGCCGTCATCACGTCCTAAGGTCAGGGTTCGGCCATTGCCTCGCCAGGGCATTTTTGCTGTCTTAACTTTAATCTTCTGTTCTCGGGCCTCGGTTTCGGTCAAACCGCACCAGGCGATTTCCGGATCGGTGAAAACAACGGCAGGGATTGCACGTGGATCAAACACCGCCTTGCGACCAGCTGCAACCTCTGCGGCCACATGCGCTTCGCCGTAGGCTTTATGAGCCAGCATCGGCTCACCAGCGATATCGCCGATGGCAAAAATATGCTCTTCTGCAGTGCGCTGCTGACCATCAACGTCGATAAAACCCTTATCGGTAACCTTTACAGCGGTATTTTCCAACCCCAGGTTTTCCGTATTGGGCCGCCGACCGATGGCAATCAAAACCTTGTCAAAGCGCCGCTTACTCAGCTCTCCCTTTTTGTCTTCCAGAGTCACGGCAACGCCATTCTTCTGCTCTTTCAAATCAATAACTTTGGTTTTAAGCATGATTTCATCAAACTTTTTGTCCAGACGCCGCTTTAACACCGAAACCAGGTCGCGATCGCAACCAGGCAACAACCCTTCTGTCATCTCGACGACAGAGACCCTGCTTCCCATGGCTGCGTAGGCCGATCCCAGTTCGAGACCGATATAGCCACCGCCGACAACCAGTAGCGTTTTCGGTATGTCATCCAGCTCCAGGGCTCCGGTTGAATCGATGATCCGGGAACCGGTCTGATCCATGTCCGGCAACATGAAAGGCCGTGACCCGCTGGCCAGAATGGCCTGATCAAAACCCAACTCGAATTGCCCCCCATCGACATCCGTCACAGACAGTGTGTGGGAATCCGTAAAGCGAGCGGTTCCACGCAGATAGTCAATTTTCAGTTTTTTGACCTTGGCTCCGAGTCCTCCCGTCAATTTTTCAACGATCTCATTCTTCCACTCACGAACCCGTGTGACATCAATTTCGGCAGGCCTGAACGTCACCCCGATCTCAGCTGATTCCTCTGCCTCGGAAACCAGCCTGGCGACATGAAGCAGCGCCTTGGATGGGATACAGCCACGATGCAGGCAGACACCTCCCGGATTCAATTCGGGATCAATGAGAGTGACGCTTTTCCAAGTTCAGCTGCTTTAAACGCCGCCGCATACCCCCCCGGACCGGCACCGATGACGACCAATCGCGACTCGGAGGCAGCGACTTTGTCTGTTTCGGGCTTTTGCTCGACCGAAGTTGCGGTCGCTTCAGGTTGCTCAGTAGCTGTTTCAATTCCAGACAGATCATTTTCACCTGACAGCACAACAATGACGGAACCGACTGCAGCATTGTCGCCTTCTGCAACCAGGAGCTTTTCAATCTTTCCGGCCTGCGGAGAAGGAATAGCGACAACGGCCTTGTCTGTTTCCAGTTCAATCAGAGTCTGATCCTCCTCCACCTGATCACCGACGGCAACAGCGATTGAGATAACAGTTCCTGCCGTAACACCCTCAGAGACCTCGGGGACAACAACATTGATAGACATAGTGATTTCCTTTACCCCTCAACGAACAGAGTAGACCTGTCGGTTGGAGAAATTTGAGATCCGACAATCAAAAAAATACGATCTGATCATCTGGACGATCTGTTAATCCGCCATGACCAACTGGATCGGGTTTTCGATCGCTTCACAGATCCAACGCAAGAAACGTGCGCCATCGGCTCCGTCAACGACCCGATGATCATAGGTCAAGCTCAACGGCATGGTCAGTTCCGGCACAAACTCAGTACCATTCCAGACAGGCTGGGTTTCAGCTCTCGAAACACCGAGAATTGCGACCTGGGGAGAGTACACCAGTGGGGTAAAAGCGGTTCCTCCGATACCTCCCAGGTTACTGATGGTAAAGGTTCCCCTTCCAGTTCGGCCGGCGTTATTTTACGTTCGCGGGTTCTTTCGGCAATGTCATTCAGCTCCGCTGCCAGACTCTCAATCCCTTTTTCATCGACGTTACGCAACACTGGAACCAGAAGCCCGTTCGGCGTGTCGACAGCAACACCGATATGGATATAGCGCTTCAGAATCAGCTCGTTTGATCGGGCGTCAAGGCTGCTGTTAAAATTGGGAAAGTTCTTGAGGGCGGCAGCACAGATTTTCAACAGAATGGCCGTCATCGTCAGCTTTTTATCGCTACTGACGCGACGATTGTAGTGTTGACGAAACTGCTCAAGGCTGGCGGTCCCCGCCTTATCGTACTGGGTCACCATCGGTACCGTTGCCCAGGTATAGGCCATAGCATCAGCGGTCAGCCTACGAACGTTAGCTAATGCTTTTCGCTCCACAGTCCCCCAGCGATTGAAATCGGGAAGCTGTCGCACCGGGGGAACCGTCCCCGCCCCGGTGACATCAGCGTCATTCTCCATCGCGTTGCGAACAAAGCGCCTGACATCGTCTTCATTAATCCGGCCCCCCGGCCCACTGCCTTCAAGCAGGTGAATATCGACTCCCAATTCACGCGCGAAACGGCGCACTGAAGGTGCCGCAGGAGCAACATCATTGCCACGCCGGACAGATTTAAGATCAAGCGGGTCGAATCCGGGGAAGAGTCGACCTCTCGGTCGGTCGATTGTGGTTCTTCGACAACCGGACTCTCCGCCTCTGACTCTGCTGACTCTGCCTCTGCCGGCACGGCTTCTTCCCGTGTCTCTTCAGTTTCGCCATCTGCACTTTGACCCGCTTCGACATCAACAACCATGATGACCGACCCGACGGTCGCCTCCCCTCCCTCGGAGACTTTAATCTCAACGATTTTCCCTTCAGCCGGTGACGGGATGGCCACAACCGCTTTGTCGGTTTCCAATTCAAGCAGCGTTTGATCTTCTTCGACCTGGTCACCTACAGCAACAGCGATGGAAATCACGGTACCAGCGGTCACTCCGTCAGATACCTCCGGAACAATAACATCCTGTAACATATGAGCCCTCAATCCTGGTGTGGGTTTAACTTGTCGGGGTCAATTTTCAATGCTTCGATCGCCCTGGCTGTCGTCTTTTCGGCAACCTTTCCTGCCTGCTCCAAGCGATAGAGAGTCGCGACAACGACATAGCGAGCGTCAACTTCAAAAAATCACGGAGTCTGTCGCGGCTTTCACTCCGGCCAAAACCGTCGGTTCCAAGACAGTGAACCGGACCCGGAATCCATTGAGCGACTGCCGCCGGAAGCACTTTCATATAATCCGAGGCAGCGATGTAAACTCCCGGATACCCGCCCAGAAGCTCCTCAAGGTAGGCCTTACGTGGTTTTTCCTGAGGGTTCAGCAGATTCCAACGCTCGGTTTCGACCGCGTCCTGATAAAGCTCCTTGTAGCTGGTCACGCTCCAGACGTCGGCACTGACGTCATATTTGTCAGCCAGTATCTCCTGGGCTTTGAGGACCTCGTTCAGAATAGCCCCACTCCCGAGGAGATGGGCTGCGGCCCTGCCTTTCATCGGACTCGACCGGAAGCGGTACATCCCCTTGAGCACGCCCTCACGGACATTCTTCCCTTCCGGCATGGCCGGCATGCGGTAGGTTTCGTTGGTCACAGTCAGATAGTAAATCAAATCTTCCTGATGACAATACATGCGCCGCAACCCCTCCTGAACAATCAATGCCAGCTCGAAGGCAAAAGCCGGGTCGTAGGCTTTGACCTTGGTCGGCCCCAAGGCCAGCACATGACTGTGGCCATCCTGGTGTTGCAGCCCTTCGCCTGCCAGAGTTGTACGCCCGGCGGTCGCGCCAATCAGGAAACCACGAGCCCGGCTGTCACAGGCCTGCCAGATCTGATCGCCAACACGCTGGAAACCGAACATCGAATAGAAGGTATAAAACGGAATCGTCTGGACCTGATTGTTGGAATAAGCCGTTCCGGCGGCGATAAAGCTGGCCATGGAACCAGCCTCGCTCAAACCTTCTTCAAGGATAGCCCCGGTTGTTTTTTCATTGTAAAACAGCAGGCTCCCCTTATCGACCGGTTCATACAGCTGTCCGGCATGACTGTAAATACCGGCCTGCCGAAAGAGAGCTTCCATACCGAAAGTCCGCGCTTCGTCCGGTACGATCGGTACAATCAGCTTACCGACCTCGGGGTCCTTGATCAGTTTCGCCAACAAGTGGACAAAGGCCATTGTCGTCGCCAGTTCTCGCTCACCTGATCCGCCAAGGTATTCCTGGACCAACCAGTCGGTCTGACAGGCCATCGGTTGACTGCCATCGAAACGACGCGGCAAAGCTCCCCCCAGAGCAGCCCGTCGCTCTTTCAGATAAAGGATTTCAGGGCTGTTGTCGGCAGGACGGTAAAAGGGTGCCGAAGCTATTTCAGCATCGCTGACCGGAATATTGAAGCGAGTGCGGAAATGCTTTAATTCCTCCTCATTCAGCTTTTTCTGTGAATGAGTAATATTTTTCCCCTCCCCTGCCTCTCCTAAACCATAGCCTTTGATACTCTGAGTCAGGATGACCGTTGGCGACCCGGTATGTTCAACTGCGGATTTGAAGGCTGCATAAACTTTGACAGGGTCATGGCCGCCACGCTTCAAAGCCCCCAGCTGTTCATCGCTGTAGCCTTTGACCAGGTCCAGTAATTCCGGATAAAGACCGAAGAATTTTTCCCTTACATAGTTTCCCGTTGAAGAGGTGTAGCGCTGCATTTCACCATCAAGAACCTCATCCATGCGCTTAACCAGCAGACCTGAATCATCTGCGTCCAGCAGAGGATCCCAGTCGCCACTCCAGATGACTTTAATCACATTCCAACCGGCACCGCGGAAAGCGGCCTCCAACTCCTGGATAATCTTACCGTTACCACGCACAGGCCCGTCGAGCCGCTGCAAGTTGCAATTGATGACAAAATCAGGTTGTCCAGTTGCTCCCGGGCCGCCAGGGTTATCGCGCCGAGGGATTCCGGTTCATCCATTTCACCGTCGCCGAGCATGGCCCACACTTTGCGGCCACTGCGCTTCCTCAGCCCCGGTCGACCAGGTAGTGATTAAACCGAGCCTGATAAATTGCACTGATCGCTGTCAGCCCCATCGACACCGTCGGAAATTCCCAGAATTCCGGCATCAGATATGGATGAGGGTAAGAGGACAGCCCTCCGGAGGGCTCAGTTCACGACGAAAATTTTCAAGATCCTGCTCCGTCAGACGACCTTCGAGAAATGCCCTGGCGTATACGCCTGGAGCGGCATGACCTTGAAAGTAAACCATATCGCCGAGAAAATCATCGGTACGACCGCGCCAGAAGTGATTGAAACCGATCTCCCACAGCGTTGCAGCCGAGGCAAAGGTGGAAATGTGGCCCCGATACCTTCCGACTCACGATTAGCACGAACCACCATGGCCATGGCATTCCAGCGTATAATCGACTTGATCCGGCGCTCGATCTGCTGGTTACCGGGGAAAACCGGTTCCTGGCTGGTTGGAATACTGTTGATATAGGGCGTATTGGCCGTGAAAGGGATATTGACTCCCTGCTCCTGGGCGCGAACCTGTAACTGCCGCAGCAGTTCCCTGACCCGATCAGCCCCTGCTCCTGGAGGACATAGTCGAGCGATTCACGCCATTCACGGTTTTCGATCTCATGTAAATCTATTGTTTTCTGTTCCCTGGGGTTGGACATTAATAACTCCTTGAAAACGTCTTTGACCTGCAAAGAAAAAGAAATTCAGTTGTTTCAGCCATCTAATAATACACGATTTACTCCTCTGAAACTGCTTGTGTTGCAAAAAAAATGGATAAGATCAGTCAATCTTGCCATCAACGGAAAACAGAACCCACAGGACGGTCAGTGTATGGATGCCAGCAGCGGCCCTCATTCCCGATTGGATATGAACCGGGACAAGAAGCTGCCAAAGAGCGATTTGATGAACCCCCTTGCCGTCATGGCCAGTGACCATTCGGGCAGAGGAGAATTTGCAGTCGTTGGTGCAAGGAAATACAAAGCGATCAGATCGAAATTCAGCAGAAGTGAAAGCGGGCCGAGGCTTAATTTAAGACGCGATAAGGACCGGTCATGTAGCTGTGAAACTGTAGAGATCCGTCAGTGCCCAACATCGCCTTGATCCGATCCCGGTTAACCGGGTGGGTCACACGATCAAGGACATCCTCTTCCGCACACCACTCAACGCAAGGTGTCTCTTCACTGGGAATCAGAGTTCCTGAGGCGTAACGGGCAGAAAAACAAAAAACCACAGCACTGGGATCGGACACCTTCGACCAGATCATCTCCAGTTTGGCGTGACAGATGGTCACCCCTGTCTCCTCTAAAGTCTCGCGGCTAAGGGCGAAGATCAAACTTTCCCCTTCCTCAACCCGCCCCTGGGGTATTTCCCAACCACGGTAACGGTGCTTGACCATAAGGAGCTGATTTTGTTCATTGCGGATCAAGCAACTGACGACAAGGATATGTTGTGGTTGTTTTATCAATTGACCTCTCCATCGGCATCAACAGCAGGGCGACTTTGAACCGTCATTTCATCAACGTCCTTTGGCAAGAGAACCCACAGCCAGCCTTCCTGCTTCATACGCCCGGCAATCTTTCCGGCATCCTCCCCCATGCCCCAGAAAAAGTCAGCCCTCACCTGGCCCTTGATCGCCCCACCAGTATCTTGAGCCACCATAAGCTGTTGCAAGGGTTCTTCAGTTCCGGGGAAAGTGGTCGAAACAAAAACCGGTGCCCCCAGCGGAATCGTCCTGGGATCGACAGCCAGGCTGCGCCGCTCGGTCAAAGGCACGCCAAGGGAACCGGGTGGAGTTTTATAATCGGACGACAGTTCGCGAAAAAAACATAACTTGGATTTTCAGCCAGAAGTTCTTTCCCTGCTTCCGGGTTCTGCTCAACCCAGCGCCTGATGTTCTGCATCGACATCTGGTCACGGGTCATCGCGTTGCGTTCAAGCAGCAGCTTGCCGATAGAGCGATAGGGGTGACCATTCTGATTAGCATAGTTGACCATAATCACCTCCTCATCACTTAACCGCACCCGGCCTGAGCCCTGGATATGGAGAAAGAAAAGATCAACCGGATCGGCCACCCAGAACAGCTCCTGCCCCTGCAATGGATTGCTCCCGTTGTCGATTTCTCCACGTTCAAAGTAGGGTACGACCCGATTGCCGACAACACGCCCGCGTAAACGATATTGTCCCAATTCGGGGTAAACCTCATCCAGGTCGATGATCAGCATATCGTCAGGTTGACGATAGAGGGGATAACGGAAGAGATCACTGCGGGTGCGGCTGCCAAGCAGTTCCGGCCCATAGTAACCGGTAATCAGTCCGGTCGTCGTGCCATCTTCATTGCGAACTTTAAAAGGTTGAAAATTCTGTTCGAAAAAACACGCACCGGTGGCGTTTCCACATCCAGCAACTCGTTCGCGCGTTCGCAAACAGCCTTCCAGCGCTCACGTTTGGCGATCGCCCGGCAGCCACGCACAAAGGCATCGAAAGCAGCGCGCTGATCATCGAGCATCCAGCCGTCAATGTCTTCCCACTCAACCGCCTGCAACGGTTCGACCTTATCTGTCAAGGGCGGAAGCACAGTGCCCTCTGGGACTCCGGGCACATCAGGAACCGGTGGAGCCATACAACCCGCAACGAAAAAGACTGAGATCACAGCTGTCAGAAAGCGTTTCATCTTCTTGGATTCCTCACAACATTTCGAGGGGATCAACATCGACCTGAAGGGTCACCTGCCTGGCCAGCAACGGCCTGCCGTCATCCAATCTGGCCAGCAGGTTCCGCAACGTCGGTCTGTCGTCTGATTTCAACAAAATCTGATAGCGATTTTTACCACGCAGTCGAGCCAGGGGACAAGGGCTTGGTCCCAGAATTTGAACATTCCCGCAACCCTGCTCTAAAAATCGGGAAAATCTGGCAACACTCGACTGAACCTGTTCAAGATTGATTCCACTGAAAACCAGATTGGCCAAGTGCCCACAGGGTGGGTAGCCGAGTTCACTGCGAAAGGGCAATTCCTGTTGGTAAAATTGCTGATAATCCTGCTCAACCGCACACAGCAAAGCGTAGTGTTCGGGATTATAGGTCTGAATAAAAACCTGACCACCGCCAGCATTGCGACCGGCCCGCCCGGCAACCTGGTCAACAGGGCAAAGCCGCGTTCGGCACAGCGGAAATCGGGGAGATTGAGACCACTGTCAGCATTAACCACGCCGACCAGTGAAACGCCGGGAAAGTCATGCCCTTTGGCAATCATCTGAGTACCGATGAGAATATCAATCTTACGCTCCAGCATGGCGGTCATGATCTTCTGATGTGCCCCTTTGCGAGAGGTCGAATCCCGATCCATACGGGCAATTCGAGTGCCGGGGAAGAGTTCGCCCAATTCCTCTTCGAGCTTTTCCGTTCCGGCCCCCGGTGTCGTGATATTCAGGCTCTGACACTTACCGCAGGTTCAGGAACCTGATCGATATAGTCGCAGTAGTGACAACGCAGATGCTTCTGTTTCTGATGAAAGTCAGGGTGATGGAACAGTTGGGCAGTAGAAAGTTCACCGCAATCGCCGCAGAGCAGAAGGAGCATAACCGCGTCGATCAGTAGCAACAGCACCTGCTCGCGCCGTTCCAATGCGGTCTGGATCGCCTCAATCAACGGTTCGCCAGTGAGCCGCTCAAAACCTGTTCGCGCAGGTCAATCAGTTCGACTTTGGGAAGCTTTTCTGAATGTATGCGCCGTTTAAGACTCAGCCGTGTCAGCAACTGCTGTTCGCTGCGGTAGTAGCTGGCGAAGGATGGCGTTGCGCTGCCGAGAAGGACCGGACAGCTCTGCTGCTGACCACGTACAAGCGACAGGTCACGGGCATTATAACGAAAGCCCTCGCCCTGCTTGTAACTGGAATCATGCTCCTCATCGACAACGATCAACCCCAAATGCTGTAGCGGGGCAAAGATCGCCGACCGTGCACCGATAACAATAGGCACCTTGTCGCGACAAATTTCACGCCAGGCATCGTAGCGCTCACCCGCCGAAAGACCGCTGTGCAGAACTGCAATCTTATATCCCTGCGGGCTGAACCGGGCTCTGAAGCGCGCGACCAACTGCGGTGTCAGTGAAATTTCAGGAACCAGGATTAACGCCTGCCGCCCCTGTTCCAGACAGGCGGCAACCGAATGCAGATAGACCTCGGTCTTTCCGCTTCCGGTGACGCCATGAACCAGAAAACCATTGAACTTGCCCTGCTCAATAGCAGGGACGATCGCCGTCAAACTCTCCTGTTGTTCATCGGTCATAACGGGAACCTGGTCGTCCGGTACAGCCTCAGCGGCAAAGGATCACGAATCCGTTCCTGTTGCTCTTCCTTCAGATAACCGGCTTCAACCAGTTTCTTCAAACCGGCATGGGGGCAGTAAAACGCTCCCTCACCTCCGTCATTGAAACAGACGGATGCGCGGCGATAAACTCCAGGATTTCCAGCTGTTTTTTGCCACGCGGAGGAGGGTCGGTCTGCAGACAGGAGAAGTGCGCCTCCATGACGATCCTGGTCTGAGTGTTGTCGCTGCCGATATCGGCCGGCAGAGCATTTTTACAACCTGACCGATGGGATGGCAATAGTAGTCTGCCGCCCAGCGCAGTAACTTGATCAGACTCTCAGGTAGTAAAGACTCTTCCGCCAGCAGCTCCTTCAGAGGTTTCAGACCGTCGGTCTCCCCCTGGCGTAATACCAGGATCGTACCAACTGCCGCACGCCGACCAAACTGGACCTTGACCTGTTGTCCAATCCGGACAGTAGCGGCCAGAGTTTCCGGCACGGAATAAGAGTACAGTTGTTTCAGTGGAGCATTAACGGCTATGTCGGCAATCAGTTCAGGCACAGGGGTACTCGTTTGGGAAAGAAAAAAGATAGCTATATTTACCATAAGTTCGACCACTCTCGTAGAGCTGATTTCTATTGAGAGACCAATTCAAAACAAAATGGTCCCATCAAATCTTTGATGGGACCACATGGCATTCTACCATTTGAGTTTTCCTGCCTGAACCGACCTTTAAAAGGCGATCACGCGATCTGTTCTTTAACGTCACGCCGATTATGAGCCAATTGGAAGCGACTGATCATATCACGCAAATGCTCGGACTGACTGGACAGCTCTTCGGCTGCAGCAGCCGATTCCTCAGCTGTTGCAGTATTCGCCTGAACGCCCTGATCAATCTGAATAAGACCTTGATTAATTTGAGCAATTCCCTGCGCCTGTTCATTGCTTGCTGCCGCTATTTCGGCAACCAGTTCGGAAACCTTGCCGATCGCTCCGACGATCTCTTCCAGGGCAGACGAGGTCTGCTCTGCGATACGGGTCCCGTTGGTGGTTTTTCGACAGATCCTTCAATCAACTCAGCTGTCTCGCTGGCCGCCTTTGCACTTCTTGCCGCAAGATTGCGAACCTCCTCAGCAACAACCGCAAACCCCTTACCATGTTGTCCAGCCCGAGCGGCCTCCACAGCAGCGTTCAAAGCGAGGAGATTGGTCTGAAAAGCAATTTCATCGATAACTTTGATAATCTTGCTGATATTCTGCCCGGCTTCGTTAATTTCACCCATGGCTGCAACCATTTGCCCCATCTGCTGTCCACCTGCTGCAGCGGCTTTTCTGGCCTCACCGGACAGGGTATTCGCCTGGTTGGCATTTTCCGCACTCTGCGTAGTCTGTGACGCCATCTCATTGATTGAACTGCTGATTTCTTCCAGAGAGGCCGCTGTCTCCGTCGCTCCCTGAGAAAGAGTCTGACTCGAATCCGCCACCTGGCTGCTGGCGGAATTAATTTGCCCGCCAGCACTTTGAACCTGCCCGATCAGATCATTGAGATCGCTGCAAACGCGGCTAACCGCATTGCGAATTTTATCTTCGCTGTCATACGGGACGACTGTAAAACTTAAGTCTCCGGCGGCCATTTTCTGCAGCGGTTCAATAACATCCTGCTCCAGACTGTCGGCAAACTCATCCATCGACTTTGCCATCTGGGCAATCTCATCAGTCCCATTCAGATTCAGGCGATCGGTCAGATGCCCGTGACTAAGCTCACGCAGCATATTGGCTGTCTTTTTCAGGGGCCCGATAATTCCACGGGCAAAGATATAAAAGACCGGCGTCAGGACCAGAACGACAAGAGCAAAAATCACATAGCCAATCATGGTCATTTTTTCTACTGTGCTGCGAAGCGCCTCATTGGCTTCAGCAACTTCTTCTTCGACCGATTTTTTCATGCCGATCAGTGCCTGCTCAACCCCACCGCCGAATTCATCCAGGACATCATCAATATGATCAAAATCGGCATCACTGGCGCTACCCGCTGGAACCTTTTGCTCAATAAGGGTAAAGAGATCCCCCTGTATTCCTTTGATAAGCTGCTTCACATCGCCAACCAACTGCTTAGCCAGACGCTTTTCTTCAGCGGTATCAGCCAACTCTGATATTGCAGTCAAATTAGCGCTCATAAGGTTGGAGGCATCCAGAATGATCTGGCGACGCTCTGGATCGATTGCGCCATCATTCTTGTCAATAATCGAGTCCATCGCCGCCAGCATCAGACGCAACTCAGCTTCATGTGTCTTGTTGATGACCTCAAGCTGTGCGATTCTCACATCAGACAGATCGACCGCGTCAGAGACACGGCTGTCTATCCGATTAATTACTATCCCCATTGCCAACATACCAACTGCAACAATGATCCCCATTCCCAACATTTTTTTTGCAATCGTCATAGCACCCTCTTTAAAAGTTATCCAGCGACAATGAGCAGACTCTAATTCAGAGGGCATAAAAAATCAAGCTAAGACGCATTAGAAAAAAGAATCTCAATCCCAACCTGAATATCGAACTCACATTCAGGTTGGAAATCAGCGAATGCAAACGATTCCGGTTCTCCGTTGGCAAACAGATCTGATTCTCAGTCATAAAAAGACGAACAGACAACAGCTTCGCTGATGATCTGCTATGATAGTCTTATTTAAGTACACACACATTCTCAACTCTTCACCCTTTTCCCGGACAAAAAGGCAGGAGAACAGAATGAGAAGTCTCAGATATAACACCTTAGCAGTCCTGATTTTTGTACTCCTGAGTTTTTCCACAATCAGCATTCTGCGAAAAAAAAAAGTGACTACGCCCTGACCGTCTACGGCGCAAAAGTAACCGGGAACAACTGGGAAGAAATTATCACCGAATCAGACAGGCTTGATTTTGTCGATGCAAAAATGCTGGTCGTTGCCCTGTCCAAACGACTTGGTCCTTACCGGCCTCGCCTCAATTATGAAATGGAAGGCCAAATCGTTAAGCACTTTGGCGTTCAGGATCACTGGGAATTCAATGCCTTAGGCGTAATGCGCTGGGAACCATTCTGGTGGGATCGTATCGTCGAAACGAGCGCAGCATTCGGCTTGGGGGCCTCTTACGCTACGGAAAAGCCAAAAGCGGAAATTATCATTGAGGGGACACACAAAAGTTGATGGTCTACTGGATGATGGAGCTGACTCTCGATCTTCCCTATCTGGAAAATGTCGATCTGGTTTCACGCATCCATCACCGCTCCGAAGCCTTTGGTCTGGTTGCCGATGAAGGCGGGTCCAATTCTCTGGCCGTCGGCCTGAAAATTCATTTTTAACATCACAGACGGTCCAATTCACACAGGACCGTCTTTTCAACATCGCTCAAATTAAATCAGACTTCAACCCGACTTTTGAAAAACCCGGACAACTCAGACAGCAGCATTCCGACCAGCATCAACATGCAACCGAAAAAACTGCGCATGGTTAAGATTTCGTTGAGCAGCAACCAACCACCAAAGGCGGCAAACACCCCCTCGAGACTGAGAATGATCGCCGAATGGGCCGGATGGGCTTCACGCTGGGCAACAACCTGCAGAGTATAGGCGATGCCAACAGAACCCAGGCCCCCGTAAAGAATCGGTACGGCGGCTTCCATGATTGATGACACGTTGACATCTTCAATAGCCAGGGCAACGACCATACTCAACAGTGAGCAGACCGCGAACTGAACCGAAGCCAATTTCAATGAATCGGTACGTGGTGCCAACCAGCCGATCAGCAGCACATGTCCGGCCCAGAAAAAGGCACCGATCAAAACCAGAAGATCACCAAAGGAAATGGTTAAGTCATCGGTTATACTCAAAAATAGAGACCGACCGCGGCCAGGACAGCGCCAACCCAGGTACCCGCATGGGGCCGTTGGCGCCAGAATAATCCCACCAGCGGAACAATAACCACATAAAGTCCCGTGATAAAACCACCATTGGCAGCCGTGGTATACACCATTCCGGCCTGTTGCAATGAAGCGCCGGCAAACAGAGCACCACCAGCCAGCAGGCCTCCGTTGAAAACCGATATGCGCCTCTCTTCAGTAACTGCGGACTTGCCCGGCAACTGACGTTTCTGTAACAGCAGGATCAACGGCAGCAGTGAAAGACTGCCAAGTGCGAAGCGGATACCGTTAAAAGTAAAGGGTCCAACATAGTCCATGCCGACACGTTGCGCGACGAACGCAAAGCCCCAGATCATCGCAGTAATCAGCAGCAGGATATCGGCTTTGATTGTTCCCTGTCTCATTACTTTACGGCCCTTATTTGTGTCATTTCTGTTTTCCTGTTCGGTCAAATAGAAAGGCCTGCGTATCGTCCACAGACCTTTCCCAAAATTATCATTTAAATTTTCACTATCTATCTTATATGTTATCAGTAGCCAAGAAAGCTCATCAAACTGTTTATTTCACCCATGAGATCAGCAAAGTTTTCACCCGATAAGCTCTGAGCACCATCACACAAAGCCAGCGCCGGGTTGGGATGAACTTCCATCATGACACCATGGGCTCCGGCCACCAGAGATGATTTGGCCATAATCGGTACCAGGGAACGCTTACCTGTGGCATGACTCGGATCGACGACGATTGGCAGATGGCTCATTTCCTTGATCAGTGGCACCACAGATAAATCAAGGGTATTGCGGGTCGCCCTTTCAAAGGTCCGGATCCCCCGCTCACACAACACCACGTGGGTTCCCTTCGGCAAGGATATACTCTGCAGCCGCCAGCAATTCCTCGATCGTAGCACTCATGCCCCGCTTCAGCAAAACCGGATGACTGGTCTTCCCCACCTCTTTCAACAGATCGAAATTCTGCATGTTGCGCGCCCGATCTGGAGCATATCAGCGTGCTTGCAGACCGCGTCAAGCTGGCCGATGCGCATGATTTCGGTCACCACCGGCAGATCAAAAGCCTGACCAGCCTTCTGCAGATACGTCAGCCCGTCAACGCCCAAGCCCTGAAAGGAATGTGGTCCAGTCCGGGGTTTGAACGCACCGCCGCGCAGCATCTGCCCGCCACCAGCCTTGACAACTTCGGCCGATGCCAGCATCTGCTCTTCACTTTCAATAGAGCAGGGCCGGCAATAATCACCGGTTTGTGATCGCCACCAACTTCACTCCGGCCACATCGACCACGGTCGCATCGGGATGAAAATCAAGGGTTGCCATTTTGTAAGGCTTACTGACGTGGATCGTCTCCCTGACTCCCGGCAGTGTCTTAATGGTGGAATCATCCACATAACCCTGGTTACCAAGAACACCGATAGCCGTGCGCAAACTCCCGGGGATCGGCTCAGCCGTCAGTCCCATCGCTTCAACTGCAGCGACAACCAGATTGATCTGTTCTTCAGTTGCATGATGATGCATGACAATAAGCATGGAATGTCTCCTCAACAGATAGAATGAATCATGCTGAATAATGTAAGTAGATTATTGTCTGCGGCGCAGATAGTGTTCGATCCGCTCTAAAGCCGTGACAATCTCGTTTAACGGCCGGGTGTAGGAGAAACGTAAGAACCCTTCCGCCCCACGACCGAAATCAACGCCCGGAGTCACCGCGACACCCGTTTCCTCCAGAATATCACGAGCCAGGCGCTGAGAATTCGTGTCGATATGGCGGGCATCAGCCAAAACATAAAAGGCCCCCTTGGGGGTAAAGTGAACCCCCAGTCCTATCTCCTGCAGGCGCTTGACCAGCTCCAGGCGACGTTTATCGTAAACAGCCCGCATTTCGACCACGTCATCATCGCACTGTCGCAGAGCGGTAATGGCGGCGCGTTGAACAAAGTGATTGGCGCAGATAAAAAATTCTGGTGCAGGGTCTGTAGCGTCCGCATACACTCGAGCGGTGCAATCAGGTAGCCCAAGCGCCAGCCGGTCATGGCATATGCTTTGGAGAAACCACCGAAAACAAAAGCATTATCGGTAAATTCAAGAATCGAATGCTCTTCTCCCTCATAGGTCAATCCATGATAAATTTCATCGGAAATGATCGGGATGCCCAGTTCAGCCAGAGCCTGCATCGTCTGTCCGGTCATGACGAGCCGGCTGGATTGGACGGAGAATTGATCAGCAGACCGCGAGTCCGCCCCGGTGATCAACTCCTGAACCTTGTCCGGGCGAGGCTGGAATCCGTCCGCAGCATCGGTTTCAGCAGCACAGGTTTGCCGCCGGAGAAATTGACGACGCCGGGATAGCAGGCGTAACCCGGATCGGTCAGGATCAACTCATCACCATCATCAAGTAAGGCAGAGATGAGCAGCAGCAGCAACGGACTGGTTCCGGACGACACCAGAATCTGCTCCGGGACAATTTCAACAGCATAATATTTCAGATAATGACGGCAGATTTCCTGCCGCAATTCAAGCAATCCCAGTGAGTGAGTATAGGACGTTGCCCCTTCAGCCAGAGCCTGACCGGTCTCTGACAGAATTGCGGCGGGAGTCGGGAAGTCGGGCTCTCCCAGGCACAGGTAGATAATATCCCTGCCCTGCCCTTCGAGCTCCTTGGCCCGTTCCATCAATTCCATCGCCAAAAACGGCGTCACTTGCTGAGAACGTTTTGATAGTGGTATTGCCATTGACCATTACACCTTTAAAACAGAATCTGTGGAAATCATTAAGCGGCGGTAAATGCAGTTCAGATTAGTCTCCGACCTGTCCGATTGCAAGCCCATAACTGACGAATATGCGAAAAGCTTGATCAATTGCCCGTTCGAGGCATTGCAATCATTTTAAACACAGGTTAAAGTTGCGAAAATTTTCCGGAACTCGTGAATTTAATTTTGACATGAAGCTTAAAACCATCATAATCACCTGCCTGCTGGCAACCTCTGGTGGCTATATCCAGGTCAGTGCAACAGCAGCGGCGGACCACGGAGTTGATCCTGCCTTGGAACTTATCCATACGTTTGGCTGTAAAGGTTGCCACAGCATTCAGGGTGACGGCAGTTCTACAGCTCCCGACCTGACGAATATCGGCAGCCGCATGACAGTCAACCAGATCAAAGGACAGCTGACCGCTCCCGTCGAGTCGCGTAGCGGTGGCTTTATGCCCAGTTATAAAACCTTGAGCGAACATGAACTGGACCTTATCAGTCAATATTTATACAACCTGCGCTGAAGAAGAGAATCGATGTCACAAAGAATGACCCTGATCAGCTCACCGGTCTTTATCCCGGAAGCTCAATTGAAAAAAGCCGGAAGCTTTTCCGCCCTGTTTGGTAACGACAATCCCCTCGCGCTTGAGATCGGTTGCGGTATTGGCGACTTTGTCGTTCAGATTGCCGCTCGCCACCCGGAGAGAAACTACATTGCCATTGACATATTCAATCAGGGCTGCCGCCAGACCTGTACCCGAATCGAAAACTCCGGCTTGAACAATATCCTGATGATGCGTATCGAAGCGCGCTACCTCCTGCACCAGTATCTGGGCAAGGACAGCCTTCAAGCTCTCTACATCAATTGCCCTGACCCATGGCCAAAGAAAAGCCATCGAAAAAGACGGCTGCTCAACCAAGAATTTCTCAATCTGGCCCTGTTCTGCCTTCAAGATGGTGGAGAGCTCAATTTTCAACCGATTTTACCGATTACGGTGAATCGACCGGTGCGCTGTTGAACTCTGACAATCGTTTTGAAAACATCGCCCCGGCACCCTACACTCACGATCTGGGCGACTACCCGATTTCAAAATACATGCGCCGTTTTCTTGACCTGGGACAGCCGATTTACCTCTGCCGCTACCGCAAAAAACAAGGCCTTACAATTGCGCCACCCAAATTAAATAAAGGCTTCCGTTTACGTTGGCCTGAGGAAAACTGTGAAATGGCTCACTGAAGACCTTCCGGGAACCGGGGGGCCTACAAAGAAACCGCTGAAGATTTTCAGGTCGACGAGATCCCTCTTTATCCCTGCTGCGGAGAAGGGGAACATCTGTATCTATGGATCGAAAAGGTCAATACCAGCACCCGTGAACTGCTGCATCAATTGTCCCGTGCTCTTCGCCTTAAAGAGAGGGAGATCGGTTATGCCGGTCTGAAAGACAGCCGAGCCTTGACCCGACAGATGATCTCTGTTCCCGCCTCGACCTATGGGCAGGTTAAAAATCTGGCCCTAAAGGGATGCCGTATTCTCAACACCGCTCGTCATACCAACAAGCTCCGCCTGGGGCACCTGTCCGGCAACCGGTTCACCATTACCCTCAGAAACACCTGTCCCGATGCGGTGGAACGGGCAAAGGTTATCATTAACCGTTTGCAGCAGATCGGCGTTCCGAATTATTTTGGAGAACAACGCTACGGCGTACTCGGCAACTCGGCGAAGTTGGGCGAACTGCTTCTGCAACAACGCTATGAAGAATTCTGCACCGAATACATCGGCGCTCCGGAACAGATCCGTAACCCTGCCTGGAAGCAAGCAGCGACAGACTACCGGCACAACGATCTCAAAGGAGCCTGTAAGGTCTTACCCGAAAAGATGCGCGACGAACAGCGGCTGCTTCGCACCCTGCTGGAGACGGCGTCCCACCGTGATGCGGTTCACACCCTGCCACGCAATCTGGTTCGCCTGTTTCTGTCGGCAACTCAGTCGATGCTATTTGATCAACTGCTCGATCTCCGTCTGCCCGAGATCAATCGGCTGCAGGATGGCGACATCGCCATTAAAACATATTAACGGCGCATGCTTCAGGGTTGAACAAGCCAGCAGTGAACAAAATCGCTGCGATCTGTTCGAAATCAGCCCCACAGCCCCGTTATTCGGAACCAAGGTCATGCTGGCCGAAGGCGAACAAGGACAGCTGGAGCGGAACCTGCTGCTGCAGAATCAACTCTCTTCCGTCCGTTGGCAGACGGAAGCAGGGTTGAAAATGCCAGGTGAGCGCAGAGCGATACGAGTGCAACTGGGAGAGGTTCAACTTTTGCCGACGACAGGTGAAAAGCTCATCCTCTCCTTCACCTTACCCAAAGGCAGCTACGCAACATCTGTTCTAAAAGAAATAATTAAATAGTTAGATTATCTAAATAGTCGAATAGTTAAATCCCACCAAAAGCAAATTGACAACAATAAAACAGCATTCTATAATTTTTCCGTAAAGAATAAAAAGCTTGTGCAAAACATGCGCTATATTGCTTGACACCATTCGTCGTCACAGCTAGAATCTGCAGTCTTATAATATATAAGAGAAAAATCCACGAAGGGTATAGAAGACAATGGTCAAAAAGACAAATCAGAATATATCATCCAAGCCGTATCCCATGCACTCGATCTGCTGGAACAGTTTCACGACGATGTCGATGAATTGGGGGTTACTGAGCTGAGTAAGCGCTTGAAATTACATAAAACAACGTTTTCCGTTTACTTGCCACTCTGGAGTCACGCGGTTATATTGAGCAGAACAAGGCGACAGAAAACTACCGCCTTGGCCTTAAAGCACTGGAACTGGGGCAAACGTTCATCAAGCAGATGGGCCTCTTACGCCAGGCAAAGCCGATTCTTGAACAGATGGTGGACGAAAGCAACGAGACGTCCTACGTTGCAATCTACAAGGAAAATCACATTGTCTATCTTGATGTCGTCGAAACAAACCTGACTGTCAGAGTTGTTTCCCGCGTCGGCTCACGCTTGCCAGCTTACTGCACAGCATCGGGCAAAATCCACATGGCGTATATGACCGATGAAGAGCTGGACGAGCTGATGACAAAAATGAACTTTGTCCAGCACACCCCAACGACAATATGCGATCCTGATGCCATGCGCACGGAACTGGTCAAAGTTCGTGAGCAGGGGTATGCATTTGACGACGAAGAAATGGATGCCGGAGTCCGCTGTATCGCCGCTCCGATCAGAGATTACACCCGTCGGATCGTCGGCGCCATCAGTATCTCAGGCCCCACCATGCGGGTTAGCAACTCCAGGGTCGAGAGCGAACTGGTCCCGCTGGTGTTAAAAGCGTCTGAAGAGCTGTCCACCCGCCTCGGGTATCCGAAATAACAACGGACACAGAAGCTTGCGGAAAGGCTCCTCTTGTGAGGGGCCTTTTTTCGTTCGGGGATTAACACCAATGCAATGGTTTGAAGAAGAAAAAAAGAAAGCTGCTGCTGACGGAGTACGCGAAGAAAAAACTTCCCCTTCCTCCTCCGGCCGCAACATTCAGGACGACGGGCCGTTCTTCTGATCCACGGATTCAGCTCGAGTCCGCGCGAGATGCTTCCCCTCGCCCATGAACTGGTCAAACTTAACCTGACCGTTTACGGCGTGCGTCTGCCCGGACACGGGACAACCCCGCAGGATTTGGCTGAACGTAAAGCGGAAGAATGGCTCTCAGCCTGCAAGCGCGGCTACATCGAATTGGTTAAACACGGCTTTTCGGTCAGTGCGGGAGGCTTGAGTACCGGCGCACTCCTGACTCTGAAACTGGCTCTACGCTACCCACTTGAAAAACAGGTTCTGCTCGCTCCCTTCCTGAAGCTTCAACACCCGCTGGCAGCAGCAGCACGCCTTTTAAGCCTGATTATTCCGTACCAACACAAAGAACTCCAACCGGATGAGGTCCCTTTCTATTACGCCCGGAGACCACTGAAAGGAATTGCCCAGATCAACCGCCTGCGCTGGCAATTAGCCCGCGAACTGGATCGGATCACCACACCAACGCTGGTCCTGGCTTCGGAGGGGGACAAGACAATTGCCGAAGGCACTGCTGCCGACCTGTACACAAAACTGGGCAGTAAGGACAAGTCCTTCCACCTGTACGGAATGGATGTTCCTCATGTCTTAACAAGTCCCCAGAACCCTGAGCAGCCAGATGTCCTGAAGCGCTGCTGCGACTTTTTGAGCGGAAAATAATCTTACCTTCATAAGCCAGCAGATGGCAATTCAACCCTTTCCAACAACTTGAAATCAGCAAGGCTGATCTTGGCGGAATAACCGACGCCCAGCTTCTGATAGAGAATAAGCAGGGTCTCAGAGTCTACCAGCTTATAGCCGATCAGATGATCAACCTGAGCGAGAAGCTCCTGATAATGACTGCCATCCGGCTGGAGATTGCGACCGCATGCCTATCTTTATCGGTCAAGCGCAGATCACCGTCAGAATCATCCCTGATCACCGAAAAAGGATCGCCTTGGCCTCTCCCCTTCCTCCTGTATCATTCCTGTCAGCAAGCTGATCTAAACGTGCAATCAGATTCTCGTTGCTTTTGAGCACCCACCTTTTTTCATTATTGCGACTGTCAATAAACAGGTAGTTACGTGCCGACAAAGATGACTTACCGTAATAAGACTGATCATAATGCTGCTCGGAAATCAGCGGAATCATGACATAAGGAGTCCCTTCGACTTCCTCCATAAGTCCCAATTGCCACTGTTCCTGAAGATCAGCTTCCTGCTGAATGTTTATGATATTTCGAGTGTTCCGGTCCCGAGTTTTTTGCAAATAGACTTCATAGCCGGCAAAAATCAAAATACCGATGGCCAGGAAACCGACAACCAACCATACGATTCCGTTGATGCGCCAGACATATTTAAAAAACCGTGATCTTCCATAGTCTATCAACCCGTCCGTTGGAACCCCAGCCAACCCTGCCCCCTGATTGGGTCAAACGTTTCACACATGCCTGCAAGACATGAAACAATCAAAACAGCGCTGCGTTTAAAGCCAGAATCCGTTCTGCAATATTCGTTTTGAGATTTATAAAAAGCGGCGACAGCCAAATACTATTTCAATCCCCTGAGATGTCCACAGCGTCCAGGGGGGAAACAATTGCAGTCTGTTTCTGCTCCCGGTATAAAAGCAGAATCAATACACTTCCAGACACTGCAAAAAAACTCCGGCAACCATCAATGCTGAACTCCAGCTTGCCAGATCTCCCACCCAGCCCATCACCGGGAACAGAAGAGCAAACAACACATAGACAAGAAAAGGCCGTATAGACAGAACCGTAGCACGAATGTCAGATCGGGTATTGTCGTTGATATAATTTTTCAGAATCGGGGAGGCCAGACCACGACAGCAGTAAAATAATAACAGCAGCAGCATTGCCGCATAATGCCCAGCATAACCTAACCCCAAAAAGCTGAGCGAGACCACCGCCCCGATTCCCGCCAAAAGGTCAATTGATCGATCTTTCGCTCTAGCCGATATGCAAAGCTGAAACAGGCCGCGCACAGGTCAGGCGCTCCAAAGAAACCCAGCTCCAAGGCTGAGGATTGCACGGATTCGCTGTGCCAATAGGGATCGCCTTGGCCATGGTATAGGTCCCGGCTCCGAAAAGTGCTGAGCAAGAGAGAAGAAGTAACAATTTGCGATCAAATAAGAGCGTCTGCTTGAGGGCAGGCAAAAGATTGCGTGAACGTTTTTTTCACCCCCTTCACACTGAGGCTCCACCAGCGTCAAAGCCGCCGGGATAGCAACCAGGGCAACCACGGCTTGAGCAATAAAGGGATAACGCAGGCTGATAGCGGCCAGCAGCCCTCCAAGCGGGGCCCCGGCAGTTTCCAGAAAACTGCCGAGAGCGATAATCCGCCCCTCATAACGGGAATAATCCTTCACTTTGTTGACTGCCACCAGACTCTCATAAAGCATTGCTGAATCGGACCCGGAAATCATGCTCTGTCCGACTCCCAGAACAACCATTGCCAGCAAAAAACCTGAAAAGGAATATGACAGAGAATAAATCAAATATCCAAAAGCCCCCAGAAATGCTCCAATAACCAATGTTCTTTTACGCCCGATGGTATCGGCCAGATAACCGGAAGGGATTTCCAGAAAAATAATCGACAAAGCATGGATGGCTGCCAGCAGACTGTAGGTACTTTTATCAATTCCATTTTCCCCCATGAACAACGGCAGGTAGGGCGTGGTCAGCATCAGCCAGCGAGCGGTCTTAATCAGATAAATTTTGGTGATATTGTGTTCGATCTTATGCATTCGATGTGACAATTCTTTACGCTGAAACAGCAAGTTAGCCCGAAAATCCGAAGTTTGAGTTTATAGGCGAAAACGCCGTGTCGATCAAGATAATTCCTAGAGACTGCTTATGGTGAGCAGCAGACAAGCACCATCATGCCTGCGTCATTTCCTGTTCTTTTATGGACAACCCGAAATATAGTCCTTGAATATTTCCATAAGGAAATCTAATATCTTAGAGAATACCCGCTATGCTAAAACAATCTATTGAAAAAACATATTATCAATGTGGCTTTCTTTTCAACCTGCGACGCTGAACCTCCCGGAGGAAGGACCACCAAACTGCTTATGAATACTATCTTTACAAGGAATTCCGCCAGGAGCATCTATGTCAAAACCGACTCCTCCAGCTTCAAAGCAGTTTAGTTCCGACCTAGAACAGCAATTGTTCAACAATACCCATTTTGGCGTTCTGGTTGTCGATAAAAACCGTCGTATTTTAAAAGTCAACCACACCTTCTGTCGTCTCTTCGGCTATGAAACACACCATGAAATCATCGGTAAATCCACTTCAATCCTTCACCGATCAAACCAAAACTACCGACTCTCGGGATGATGCCTTCGACAAAGTGATGACCAATGAGCCTATCAGTGTCAGCTATCAATTAGCTAAAAAGATGGAAGCCCTATTTGGGTACAAATTTCAGAGTTGCAGCACTGACCGAAAAAGCGGTGATCTGGACAATTGTCGATATCATGGAGAGTAAGCAGGCCAATGAAAAACTTCGTGAAAGCGAAGAAAAGTTCAGAATTGCCTTTCAAACAAGCCCCGACTCAATAAACTTAAACAGGCTCAGCGATGGCGTTTATGTCGATATCAACGAAGGATTCACCAAGATTATGGGCTATGAGGCTTGTGATGTTATCGGAAAATCCTCACTCGAACTCAATGTCTGGAAACACCGTGCAGACAGAGAAAAACTGGTCAAAACCCTTCAGGAAAACGGCTATGTTGAAAACCTTGAGGCGGAATTTATAACCAAGAACCGGGAAGTCGTCCACGGACTCCTCTCCGCTCGCATTATCGTTGTCAACAATGAACAACAAGTACTGTCGGTCACCAGAGATATTCCGACAGAAAAATCATGGAGGAGAAGCTCAAGAAAAGAGAAGAGCAATTAAGGCAGAAGCTCAAATGGAGCGATCGGAGTCATGGCCGGAGGGCTCGCTCATAACTTCAACAATGCGCTCGCGGCAATACTCGGCAGTCTGGAAATGGCCAGGCGAAAAATCGACACACCCGAAAAAATCAAACCATACCTGGAAACAGCGACGAAAGCATCCATACGCTCTCGCGATCTCGTCTCTCAACTGCTGACCTACTGTCGTCGGGAAGCCGTCACACGCAGACCCACTGATCTGGCCACGGTCACAACCGAAGCACTCAAATTACTCGACCTGACACTATCGCCGCAGATAACACTGAAGCATAACCTCCATGCGGGCCAGGGCATGATGATTGAGGCGGACCCCAACCAGATAAAGCAGGCATTGTTAACCCTTTGCAACAATGCTGTCCAGGCCATGGAAAACAAAGGGAGTCTTTTGATTCAATTGAACAAAACAGAACTGACGGCAGCGGATATTCCGGCCCAATATAGTAATTGCTCGCCTGGTCCCTTTTTCAGATAACGGTCAGTGACACAGGTTGCGGTATGGAAGCAGAGACCATGGAAAAAATCTTTGATCCCTTTTTCACGACCAAAGATGTTGGAGAAGGAACCGGCATGGGGCTTCCCATGGTACAGGGTATCATCGATCAACATGAGGGAATCATCAAAGTCCATAGTACCATCGGTCTGGGATCCACTTTTTGTCTGTTTTTCCCCGCCCTGAAGGCGGAGCTCATCAATCAAGAAATCAAGCAGAGCTCTCCCCGACGCTAAAATATGACCCAACCCCGACAGGGTCTCCCAAAAGCAGATGAGAGTCCCCATCAAGGAAAATAAAACGAGAAAAGGTTAAATCAGTATCGGCCGAAATCACTGTCATCCAATGCTATCTGCAGCTGCGGATTATCATTTTGTCCTGCCCCTCTTTGCGTAGCGACAACTGTTGCATCAAACCGGAAACGGGGGTGGCTTGATGTTAACCTCTTTTTTGATTTTTCAATTGAAAACGGTGCAATTGCTGGCGCAATTGTTCAGATTGGCCCGAAAGCTCTTCTGCCGCGCAGCCCCTTCTTCGGCATTGGCCGTGTTTTGCTGCGTCACCTGATCAATCTGTCCGAGGCCTTCGTTAACCTGAGAGATCCCTTCGGCCTGTTCATTCGAAGCAGCAGATATTTCCGTCACCAGTTCCGTGACTTTGCTAACTCCAGCCACGATCTCCTTAAGTGCATCGGCAGTCTTATCCGCAATCTCAGCACCTGTTTTGACTTTCTCAACCGATCCGTCGATCAACTCGGCAGTTTCATTGGCCGCTTTAGCACTCCGGGCAGCCAGGTTTCTGACCTCCTCTGCGACAACGGCAAACCCTTTCCCATGCTGGCCGGCTCTGGCCGCTTCCACTGCAGCGTTAAGGGCGAGGAGGTTTGTCTGAAAGGCGATCTCATCGATAACCTTGATGATTTTTGCGACATTCTGACTTGATTCATTGATCTCTTCCATCGCCTTGACCATTTGTTCCATGTGCAAATTGCCCTGACCGGCAGAGGCGGTGACCTCGTTGGAGATCCGGCTGGCCTGGCTGGCATTGTCTGCGTTCGTGCGAATGGTTGAGTTCATTTGAGCCATAGAGCTGGTGATTTCTTCCAATGAAGCAGCAGCCTCCGTTGCTCCCTGGGAAAGAGACTGGCTTGAATCTGCTATCTGGGTCGAGCCATCGGCGATCTGCGCCCCTGCGACCTGAACCTGCCCCATGACATCATTCAGGTCAGCCACCATTTTCTGTAACGATAATCCAAGCCTGTCCTCGGGCGATGCCAGCTCGATAGTGATTGATAAATTGCCCTTGGCAACCTGCTCCACAGCATCTGCAGACTTTGAAAGGCTGTCGGCCATCTGGTCCAGTGCATTCCCGAGTTTTCCAATTTCGTCACCGCGATCCAGATTCAAGCGCTTACTCAGATCCCCCCTGGCAATGTCCTGAGCCATGGCAAGGCCCAGATTTACAGGTCGGGCTATTGAACGGGCGATAAGAATAACGGCGATAACCAGAAGCAGAATTGTGCCAATTCCGATCAGAACGACCGTCCAGACCATATCATAGGCACTGGCATAGATTTCATCAGTCGGAATATTGACCGACATCATCCAGGTGCTGCCAGCCCTTTCAAACGTGACCGGGGATCCGAAAACAATCCGGTCGTTATCGGAACCTTGGGAATAGTACTCAAGGCTGAAGGGTTTCTTAGCCTCTATCGCACGAGCATATCCGGATCAATATCACCGACTTCCGCAAGTTTTTTCCCTTCCAATGCCCCATTTTTTGTAGCCAGAATGATCCCCTGTTCACTGAACAGATTCAGATAACCGCTGTCGTAAAGAGTCACGGCGTGGAAGACATCCGAAAAATATGAAATCAGGACATCGACGCCGATAATGCCGATACTCTGACCACTTGCGCCCAGGACAGGAACAACCAGACTGGTCATCAGCATCTCTTGCCCACCTGCAGAATACACATATGGTTCGACGATCACCTCGCGTTTGGTTTTCAGCGGAACCTGATAGTAATCTTCCGTTGTGTAGCTGTTTAAAGGCTCGACGATCAACTCCCCACTGCTGTCGCGATACCAATAAGGAACAAAACGGCCTGTACTGTCATGCCCCTCGGTATTCGCAAAATCAGTATCACGCCCATCAAAGGCATTGGGTTCAAAGCCAACATAGGCGGCGAACAGGTTCGGGTTCGACCTCAGCCAATCCTGAAGAAGACTGTTGATTTGCTCCCTGCTGAAAACCTGCTCTTTCTGATTTTGAAAAACGCTGCTCAGCGAGGTCGCCATTGCCCGTGCTTCGCTGATCGGTTCTCCCATTGTTTCACGAATAACGGATGAATAGTGTTGCGTTGTTTCCTCTGCAATTTCAGCAGCATTCTGAACAGCCAACTTCATGGTCTGATTACGCACAATCAGGACGATTGCCAAAATACATACCAGCGCAACAATTGAGACATAAAGAGATAGACGAACTGACAGACTTAGCTTTTTAAGACATTCATTACACCCTCCTAAATAGAGCCATCTAATTTGTTCGCATATATCTCACACATGCCCTGTCAAATCAATAAAAATGATACATATCTTCTACCTAGCGGAATTTTTAGATAATATGTTTCGCATTAATAATAAAAATATCATAATCGATACAAGAAATTTTCCCGTGAAAAGACGACGTTAAAATCTCAAGAAAATCGCGTATTGCAATCAATTTAGTCTTGACGCACAGAAAAAAACATCATAAAAACAATAAATTAATTATCGAAAACAATAATTTCATAAGGAGAGAAGAATGAAGAAAGAGAATAATACGACCCATATCCAACGCCTCAGTAAAAAGCTGCGGATTATTTTTACACTTCTGATGTATCTCGTACCGATCCTGACTATTTTGTTCTGGGTTAACTACAACAATCTCCCCTCGTTTATGGAAGGCTTTATCGATTATGTCGATATGCCTGCCAGCCTGCCCCTGAACAGTCGCGCCCTTGCTTTACTCGGGAGTGCCCCCTGGTCGCCATTGAGATTATGGCCTTGAACAGCCTGCGGCAATTATTCGCCCTGTATGAAAACGGTGTATATTTTCAAGCGGAAAATGTCAAAAGGGTCAGAATTCTTGGGAAGTTATCGTTCTTTGGTGTCGTCGCGGATGTCATCGATAAAAGTGTTCAGACGCTGGCATTCACACTGAACAATCCACCAGGGGAGCGAATAATCTCTATCGGTTTTACAGATGATCATCTCAAGCTGTTAGTCGTGGCAGCTATCATAAATCTGATTGCAATGGTGATGGACGAAGGCCGGAAAAATCAGGACGAACTCCAGATGACCGTATAGAATCATGTCCATTATCATAAATCTTGACGTCATTCTGGCCAAACGTAAGCTGAAATCAAAGGATTTGGCAGAAATCGTTGGCATAACCGAGCAAAACCTCTCTGTGCTACGCTCAGGCCGGGCTAAGGCCATCAGGTTCACGACTTTAGATGCTATATGCAGGGCGCTGCACTGTCAGCCGGGGGATATCCTCGAATACGTTGAAAGCCGGGACGACAAAGAAGAGGGATAAGACTCCGGTTCCGACTTATTAAATCCCCGTGGAAGGAGTAGCGAGGTCAGGACATCTTTCACAGCCGGATGCTGCCGGTTGCCTAGTCTCGACCCAAGGGGGATAAATGGTGAACAGGGGTTTCTTCACGCTTGAATCTGCCATTTTTCAAATAAAAGACAACCTGGGCAATCACCGCTTTATTTTTCATCATAAAGGGGTGGCTGACCTCCATTTCGATATGATCATTCATCCTTCGAGCTTTGTTCTTTCAACCGAGACCTTACCGTCATCAGTATCGGGTATAAGGGCAGACAAGATCAGGTTAATACTGCCTGTTCCGGCAATAATACCCAGATCAAAATCAGCGGGACCAAGCCTGTTTGGGATACTCATCGAACCAGTGCCAAGCTGCAACCCGGCATCTCCATTGATAAAGTGAAAACCGGGAACATTCTTAAGCTTATCGACAACTTCGCTGCCTTTATTGGGCGGCCCCAACATGACAACCCGCCCCAGGCTGGGTATTTTGTGCCGAGATAGATACTGCCGAACCAGGATCCCTCCCATGGAGTGGGTCACAAAATGGATTTCGGCAGTGTTGGAACACTGGGCGAGTGCCAGCGGAATGACGGTTTCAGCAAGTTCTTCAATGGCATAGTCACGCGAAGGGTAATCGACGTTGATCGTTTGAAAATTCTGTTTCTGAAGCTCAATTTCAAGTTGTTTCATTCGAACTGTCGCTTCTTGCCAAACCGTGAAGAAGAACAACACATGAGGAGTGAACCTGCAAAGGAAAAAGGAAAATCAAAAAGAATGTGAGGACTCCGTTTTTCACTTACCGCTCCAGAGAGCCTGAAAAAAGAGGGGGCTTGAAAGCAGGATACGTCGTCGGGCCCCTCCAAGACGCATCCGGGTATCATACATCCCCACCAATTAAGCAACAACTCAAAAACACCAAACAGGGGTCATATTTTTTCAGGCCCAGACTTGCTGAGTGAAACCATGGACAAAACACTCAGATCAGTGCCGTCAATTCCTCCCACAACGCCACAACCTGCTCCTTCATTTCCTGCAAAGAGCCCGAATTATCGATCACGTAATCGGCGCGCTTGAGCTTTTCCTCCTGGCTCATCTGCGCGACAATCCTGTTGTCGGCTTCTTCACCGTTTAAACTATCCCGTTGAACTAAACGCTGGCGCTGAATGTGTGGATCGACCCGAACAACCAGCACCTTATCCACCCGCCCTTGAGCACCGGCCTCAAACAGGAGTGGAGCTTCGTAAACAATCAGCGGGATGTCGGGTTGTGTTCGCAATTCGGCCAGCCGGGACCGGGCCAGAACAGCAATGGCGGGATGAAGGATTTCATTGAGCTTCTTGCGGGCCTCAGGATCGGCAAAGACGATATCAGCCAGATAGCCACGGTTCAAAGAACCTTCAGTGTTCAATATTTTTCCCCCGAAGGCCTTGACCAGTCTGTCCAGCCCGTCACTGCCGGGGGCAACAGCTGCCCGCGCAAGCTGATCAGCATCAACGACAACCGCCCCCAGACGCTCGAACTCTTGTGCGACGGAGCTTTTCCCTGAAGCGATACTCCCTGTTATTCCAAGAACCACGATTTATCCTTACAAGTCAGTAAAACAGTTGATTTCATAGATGATTTAGCATAAACCTTGTGACACGACAAGCACACAACCGATATTGACGGATTCTTACACGGATGACTCACTTCTCATATGACTTCAGCCGTTGCAAACTCTGCGGCGGGAACAATGCCCGCCCCGCTTTTCCACTGGCAGAATCGACAGTCTACGCCTGCCGCGACTGCGACTTCCACTTTCTCGACTACCTCGATCCGTTAGACAAAAAACGTTCACAGCTCACCGCCTCGTCCAGACGCTATATTGAAGCACGTGAAAGCGAAAGTGCAGCTCTGCATCCCGCCCGGCTGAAACTGGTTACGAATTGTGCCGATCCAGATGCGAAAAAGCTGCTGGATATCGGTGCCGGGACCGGACAATTTCAACGGCTGGCCACAGCCCGGGGCTTCAATTGCCACGGTATCGAACCAAGCAGTCTGCGTCGCCAGTACGCACAAGAAAAATGGGGGCTGACGCTTAATGAACAACAGGTTGAGTCCGACAACTGGCAAATACATTACTGCAGGGCCTTCGACATCATTACTTTCTGGGATGTCATTGAACATGTCAACTTCCCCCGAGAAACGCTTCTGGCTGCTTCGAAACTCCTCAAACCGGGGGGAGTCTTGCTGATCGATACTCCGTCCCGAACGGTCCCCGCCTACACAATAAGCCTGTGGGTTTCACGTCTGTGCGGTGGTCTGGTCAACCTGTTCCTGTCCAATTTTTATTCGACAGCCCCTTATGGGCACAAACAGATTTTCACCCCCGAGCAGATGACCAATCTGCTGCAGGATCTCGGTTTTTCAATCATGCTTCAGCAACAATCCTATTCCAATCGGAAAAAGGGGAATAAAATCATCCTGGCGGCCGTTAAACATCGCTCATGACCGGCCGCCATCCGGTCTTTATCCCCTGCGCCCCCACCAGCTGTTTTCTCAATGATATTCCGCGGATCAAAACCTGTAAAAAATAGTTTTCAGGAAAAGCAGATTTTCAAATTTGTTGTATAGTTTGTCTAGCGGTCTGTCATGACCATAAAAAGTTAAGACCAAAAGAACCAGGCAGGGGACATGACATTGGACGTTGTCTTTTCGGGAGGAACTGAATGAAACGCGCGGAAAACCTGGAACAGCTTAAAAATGGTCAGATCTTCGATCTGCTTATCATCGGTGGAGGGGCAACCGGCTGCGGGATTGCCCTGGACGCCGCCACCCGTGGCCTGAAAGTCGCTCTGGTGGAGAAGAATGATTTTTCCGAGGGAACCAGCAGTCGCAGTACCAAGCTGGTCCATGGAGGCGTTCGTTATCTTGAAATGGCGGTCAAAAAACTGGATCGGGTACAGTACAATCTGGTCAAGGACGGCCTGCATGAACGCGGCCTGCTGCTCAAAATGCCCGCCATCTGTCAAACCGTTTATCGCTGGTCACGCCACTTTACAAATGGTACGAAATCCCCTATGTCTTTGCCGGCTTGAAATTTTACGACATTCTCTCCGGCAAACAGAATATCGGACACAGCCGCCTGCTGAGCAGAAAAGAAGCGCTGAAGCGCTTCCCCGGTTTGAAAGCTGAAGGCTTGAAAGCTGGCGTCCTTTACTACGACGGTCAGTTTCACGACGCTCGCATGGCCCTCGCGCTGGCCTTAACAGCCGATCAACATGGAGCTGTCATCAGCAATCATGTGACGGTCACTGAACTGCTGAAAAGGGAGATTTGCTTTGCGGGGCAACACTGACCGACTCGCTCAGTGGTAACCACTGGCCGCTCAGGGCCCATGGCGTTATCAACGCAACCGGGCCATTTGTTGACTCGATCCGCAGGATGGACAACCCCGACGCGCCCGCCATTCTGTCTGCCAGTAGCGGTATCCACATCATCCTGGATAAGCGCTTGCACCACCCGATACCGGCCTGATGATTCCTGAAACCGACGACGGCAGGGTCCTGTTCGTGCTGCCCTGGGAAGACCACGCATTGGTCGGCACCACAGATGAGCCGGCACAGATCTGCGATCACCCCAGACCACTTGAGGAAGAAATCAATTATCTGCTACGCCATGTGACCCGTTACTTCAATCTTGAAGTTGGCCGCAAAGATGTCAAAGCTGTCTGGTCGGGGCTGCGCCCTCTGGTTTCAGATCCTGAAGCGACCGATACAGCGCAACTGGCACGTGATCATGTCATTGAAGACAGCCCCTCCGGTCTCCTGACCATCGCCGGAGGCAAATGGACAACCTACCGCAAGATGGCCCTTGATGTCGTTGAACACGCAATGAAAATCTACGATCTTACCCCTCCCCGGCCCCACTGTCAGACCGAACGGCTCCCCCTGATCGGCAGTGCCGACTATCAGGCAACCGGACATCTTCAACTGATCGAGAAATATGGCCTCGCTGAAGATATTGCCAATTATCTGAATCGAAATTATGGTGACCAGGCCGATAAAGTCGCAGAATTGGCAACACGAGGATATGCTGCCCGTCTGGTTGAAAACCACCCGATTATTGAAGCTGAGATTGTCTTTGCCGCTCGACATGAGCTGGCCGAACGAGCCATCGACGCCCTCGCCCGCCGAACCCCTCTGGCTCTGCTTGATACGGAGGCATCGCTACAGGCATCAGGCCGAATCGTTGAGATCATGGCGGCAGAACTCAACTGGGACGAAAATCGGTGTCGACAGGAGTTGGACTGGACCGAAAAACGGCTGCACCAGGCAATATAAAGCAGGCGGAGGCAAAAGGAAGTATTTTACAGCCGCTGAGATCAAGGGAAAAAGAGCTTGCTTGCCTGGCCACATAAAAGAAGCAAAAAGGTGAAAACTATGGTGTGGAAATGAAACAACCAACACTAAGTGCATGCAGTAAAGAACTGAAACTGAATACCTTATTAATATGATAAAAAATACAAAAACTGATTAGAAAAAAAATAAACATAACTAACATGGATATTTGACAATAACGTATCTCAATATATAAGCGACTCGTAAAACTTATCAACAATAAAAGCAGAAACTGATTGAGTTAAAATCTCATTAAAAATAAAAATTTAAACTATTATCTATCAAAAACAAAAAACATATTGAAATTTTAATCACCTGAGTTATTTTATTTGCAGTCGGTCAGGGGGAATATCGCGAAAATCTTCAAGAAGTCGCATTTAACAATTTTTTATATTTCCTGCAGAACAGACATTTCTCCCTTACCATCGAAGCGCATCGGTCTCACACCGCTTTAAAATGAAAAGGTGATCCCATATTTCAATGACTCCGCCTGACTCTTGTTACGCCCTTATTAGTCGTGAGAATAGATGAATAGGAAATACGTATGAGCCAGCCACTTGCAAAAGCCAAGACCAACAGTCATGGATCTGTTTGGCAGAAGCACAGGATTAAAAGGTGGACTGGGCTGCAGACCTTTGAGTTCATTTGGTTGCTTGTCTCTTGAGCCTTGTCGCAACTGCGGTAATAAGCGCTGCCGAGATTATGCAGCGGAAATATGAACAACAGGTGGAAAGCAAGTTAACGACTCTTTGCACAGCACGGATGAAGCGATTCACCTTTGGAGCCGCGAACAGAAAGCCATTTCAGAAAATCTTGCCGAGGACAGCTATGTCCGCGAAGCCACACAGGCATTGCTCGAAACCACTCGAGATCCAAAGACCCTGCTGAACTCTCCCGCCCAACTCGCCCTGCGAACATTATTCAAAAAGTATTTAAAGGGGGAACCCTGCGCGGATTTTTATTATAGACCAGGCCAATATCAATCTGGCTTCGTCGCGTGATGCAAATGTCGGCAGCAAAATTTACTGACAGAGCAACCGGACATACTGCAACGACTCTGGCAAGGAAAAAACGCGATAAGCCGAGTCATGCAATCGGATGTATCAATGCCCAGACAGGAGGAAGCAGATATTGGCACCCGCGACTTGACCATGTTTGCAGGCGCGCCCATTCGGAATAAATCGGGTCATGTCATAGCCCTCCTCACGCTACGTATAGATCCAAACCAGACCCTCTTCAGGCTGTTGAGCCAAGTGCGCCCTGGCGATACAGGTGAAGCGTATATTTTCGATCAACAAGGACTGATGCTTAGTCCAAGCAGATTCAGGGAAGAGCTGATTCGAACGGGCCGGATCCTGCCAAACCAGTCCAATGCCACCAGGGTCTATTCTGATAGTCTCAGTGTTCTTGCGGCAGTCAGACAGAATCAGGACACCATCGACACAAAAATAGAACGTCAAAGCAGGATAAAAAAATATACCAGCTATCATGATGTTCAGGTGGTTGGTGCATGGCAATGGGAGCCGGAGCTGAACGCCGGTCTGACAGTTGAGCAGAACCATGATGAAGCTTTTGCCATTTACCTGCAGATGCGCAACGTGATTTATACCTCCGGCGTTGTCTCTTCAGCCGCAGTGCTGTTGTTGGCGCTCTCGTTTGGCAGAGGACGCCGTCAGTTTCGCGAATCACAAAGTCGACTGGCTGCGGTGGTGGAACATACCCTCGACAGCATCGTCATCATTAATGTTCGAGGCATCATCCAGAGCGTCAACCCTGCGACAGAAAAAGTATTTGGCTATAAACAGGCCGAGTTGATTGGCAAAAATGTCAGCATGCTGATGCCCGCTCCCCACAGTAGCCGGCATGATGAATATATTGCCCGTTTTATGGAGACCCGGGAAGCCAGAGTTATTGGCATAGGCCGTGAAATCGAAGCGCGCAGAGCCGATGGAAGCGTATTCCCTGCTGATTTGACGGTCAGCAAATTCGACCTTGATTCCGGCGTCCATTTCGCCGGGACACTCCGCGATCTGACCCAGCGCCGGGAAGCTGAGACCGCACTTGCAACTGAACGCCATTTCAGCCAGATGGCCCTGGATGCCCTGGGAGCCCATATCGCTGTCCTCGACGAATCGGGAACCATAGTGGCGGTCAATCGCGCATGGCGCGAATTTGCACACAATAACGGCATACCTGAAGATGCGGATATGACGGGCGAAAACTACATTCAGGTCTGCAAAACAGCGAGAGGGGCATCACCTGAAGATGCCCATAATGCAACCCAAAACTCTCCCTGCTGCTGAACGCAGAACTGCGCACCTTCTCAATGGAGTTTCCCTGCCAGCAACCAAAAGAAGAGCGCTGGTTCCAGATGCGAGCATCGCGTTTTGATCTTCGGGGACAAGCCGATGGTGGTAGTTTCACATACAGATATTACCGAACGCAGGCAGATTGAGAATGAACTACGCATGAAATCGCTCGTTGCTGCTGAAACCGACAGCGGCGTGGTCATAACCGATTTAGAGCAGCGTATAAAATGGGTTAACCGGGATTCACAGCGATTACGGATTCAACTTCAATGAAGTCATTGGCAAAACCGGGAGATTTCTGCAAGGTCCCGAGACGGAAAAGATGTTCTCTGGAATATCAGTGAAGCCATTCGTAAAAGAGAACGGATTGAAACCGATATCACCAACTACCACAAGAGCGGCAGGAGCTATACGTTACACCTTGAAATCATGCCGGTGAAAAATGATTTCGGGGAAGTGATCGAATTTATTGCTCTGGAAAAAGATGTCACTGAGCAACGCCGATCCCAGGCGTTAATCAAAGAAGCTAAAGAGGCTGCAGAAGCCGCCAATCAGGCTAAGTCCTCTTTCCTCGCAGCTATGAGCCATGAAATTCGTACACCACTAAACGGTGTTGTCGGGTCGATTGATCTGCTCAGCCACACCCGCCTGGAATCGAACCAGCTCGACATGATCCGAACAGTGCAGGATTCGGCCTCAACCCTGCTGGGCATCATCGACAACATCCTCGATTTTTCTAAAATTGAAGCTGGCCGGCTGGAGATAGCCCAGGAACCGATTTCCATCCGCCAGGTCGTTGAGAGCTGTGTCGAATCACTCCATCCGGTGGCCATAAAAAAGGATGTAGAATTGTTCGTCTTCTGCGATCCGGTCATCCCGGAAGTGCTAGGGGACCCTGTCCGAATTCGTCAGATACTCTTTAATCTGATCGGCAACGCAATCAAATTTTCCGCGGGAATGAGTGACAGGAAAAGCCGGGTGGAAGTCAACGCCCTTCTGGACAGAAGGGAAGGGAAAACCTTACAGCTCCGTCTGCAGGTGCGCGATAACGGCATCGGAATTGCGCCGGATGTACAGTCACAACTCTTTAAACCCTTTACTCAGGCAGAAAACTCGACCACACGCCGTTTTGGCGGAACAGGTCTCGGACTGGTCATATCGAATCGACTGGTCAATTTGATGGGGGGAAGTATTGAACTGGAAAGCCGTCCAGATCAGGGCGCACTCTTCACCATTAAACTGACTCTGGAACAAGCGGAAGAAAAAATATCTTCCGACCACAAAACACTGAGCGGTATCAAAGTCCTACTGATCGAAGGCGAGCCGCAGGTCACCAGAATTATTACGTCCTATCTCAGATATGAAGGGGCTGACATTATGGCCACCTCCCCTTCAGCGGCAAGGGAAAACCTGCGTCAGTGTCTGGCACAGCTGACGACACCCTGGTGGTCGTTGATGCCCAGTGTTTACAAAAGAAAACAGATAAGAATCAAGAACTCACGCTCCGGCAGACTGCAGGAACCAGCGATGTTCGCTTTCTGCTCATCAGTCACGGCAGGCGCCGTTACGCCCGCACCTCCGGCGAGGATACGATGACACTCGATATCAACGCCATGCAATTCAGAACACTGATTAATGCAGTCGCTGCCCTGGCGGGGATCGAGTCTCTCGAGTTTGGCAATGTGGAGAACAGTTTCCTGCATTTTGCAACACTGCCGTCCATTGGACAGGCCCGGAAAAGGCCGCCTCATCCTTGTCGCTGAAGACAACGAAACAAATATAAAAGTTATTCGTCAGCAGCTGGGCATGCTGGGGTTTGCAACAGAGTGTGCCGAAAACGGTAGACAAGCACTGGATATGTGGCGAAAGGGGACTTATGCTGCCCTTCTTACCGACTGTCATATGCCTGAAATGGATGGTTATGATCTGGCCCGCGCCATTCGTGCTGAAGAAGGCCCGGAAAAGAGGTTGCCCATTATTGCCATTACGGCAGATGCGCTAAAAGGGACTGCGGAACGCTGCCGCGCGGCAGGGATGGATGATTACCTGACCAAACCGATGCGACTTGAAAACCTTGCCGGTGTGCTCAACCGTTGGCTACCTATGCTCATTGAGCTTGAACCGGACTCCAGCGATCCGGATGACGATGGGGACCAGGATCATCCCGTTGACCCAAGAGTCCTGCCGGAACTGCTGGGCGTCGATGATCGACAAACCTTACAGAACTTTTACACACGCTTCATCGCCACAAGCGATCCGACCGTCGACCAGATCGGCTCAGCCCTTGCCCAGGCTCGCCTGACGAAGTTGCACGATTGGCACACAAGCTGAAATCAGCTGCAGCATCGGTCGGTGCAATCAAGCTCGTCGAAAGTTGCGTTGAACTGGAAAAAGCGGGAAAAGCTGATGACATTGCGGCGATACAATCAGAAACAGCCGTTTTTTACTCCTATTATAGCGAGGTTAAAAAACTGGATCGAACATTATATTGATAGACATAGCAAAGGTAAAACCACATGAATAAAATGTTTCAGAATCAATCGGTTCTTGTTGTCGATGATGAGCCTTTATCCTGCAGACAACCGAAATCATTCTCAAACGCCTCGGCCTGAATCATATTTACACGGCAGAGAGCGCCTTAAAGGCACTGGAGTGTATCGAGTCTGCGGAACCGCCGATCGGATTGGTGCTCTGCGATCTTAATATGCCGGATATCGACGGTGTCGAGTTATTACGGCGCTTTGATGAGCAGGCCTATACAGGAGATATCGTTATTTTCAGCGGTGAAGACAGTCGCACTTTAAATATGGCCAAGAATCTGGCCAGGGCCAGAAACCTGTCTGTTCTCGGCGCGGTGTCTAAACCGCTGAAGGTAGAAGAATTGAATGAACTGCTGACCCAGTGCAGTAAAGCTGTACGCAAAACGACCCAGGCCCACAATGAGCTGGTCACGCCAGAAGCACTGGCAGCCGCAATTGATGCAGGAGAACTGATTCCCTGGTACCAACCCAAAATTGATGTTGCCAGCAAACAGGTTGTCGCCGTGGAAGCACTGGTCCGCTGGCAAAGTCCCAGCGAAGGCATGATCTTCCCCAATCAGTTTATCTCCGTAGCGGAAGACCATGACCTGATTGATGCGATGACTTTTCTGCTCATTGAGAAGGCGGTCGCCATGGAAACGACCTGGCGAGAGCAGGGAATAAACCTGCAGATCGCGGTCAACATTTCGATGGACAGCCTTTATGATCTGAGCTTTCCCGAAAAGATCGGAAGTTATCTGGACAGGTCCGATGGAAGTCCTCCCAATTTTCAATTAGAGGTGACAGAAAGCCGATTGATAAAGGATCTCGTCGGGCCCCTCGACGTACTGTTACGCTTGCGACTGAAGAAGATCAAACTCTCCATTGACGATTTCGGTACGGGACACTCCAACCTCGCTCAGCTGCGCGATCTGCCTTCGACGAACTTAAACTTGACCGCAGCTTTGTACAGGGCGCAGTCAACGACGAACGCTCCAGAGCCATCCTGGAGTCAAGCGTTCAAATGGCAAAGAAACTGGGCATGACGATTGTTTCGGAGGGCGTAGAGACATTAGACGATTGGAAGCTGGTTGAAGCGCTGGCTTGTGATCAGGTTCAAGGATACTTCGTTTCACCGCCCATGCCGGGAGAAGAGATCCCCGCATGGGTTGCGCAGTGGCCGGAGCAGTGTAAAAAACTCTTTCAATGATCTCCTATTGACTGAAAAAGCACAGCGCCCGAATGAGTCAGAATACACCATCCGAGCAACTGTTTTGTCAAGAGTCATCGCCCCCCTTGAGGGGGGCTCAAGATTCCCCCCGTCGCCACCAATACCGGCAAGGAAAATGCACGTACAACCAAGCAGTGCAACCATTAATTTTTGCCCACTTCGTCTTCACCTAAGCAGGTGATAGGTTATACATGTCGACCATTCAAAACGGGAGCCTGAATTGGCCTGCCCAGGGGAATACCTGCCATTCCCATCCTCCAAACATACTTCACTGATGATTATCAGCACGGGTATTCAATGATGTGACGATGAAATCTCGGATTCGTAGAAGTTTAAATGGTCATCCATTTCGATCAACAGCTTCAGGCGATTTTCAAGAATTCGGCGAAGACGGTCTCCGAAACCGTTTGCAGAGTCTTCGAGCAAACAAGGCAGAAAGCGGCGCATCGCTGTAACCCCTTTGGGGATATTGACGCCCTGCTCCGTCAGCATCTGCCATGTCAGGTTACAAACTGAGTTACGGTCCTGAGACACTGGGTGTACATGCGATAAATCGAGTTTGCTTCAAGCTGTTCGACGCTTTTGATGGGAACCTCAGGAATATTGGTCCTGATTGTGGCCGCTGCGATCACCCTCGCATCATTGAAAAAGCCTTTATTTGGATTGTTAAGTTCCATTTTTATATAATGGGTCGGAACCACTTTGACATTGTGTCCGAGGTCCTGGAACTGACGTCCCCAATAATGGGCCCCTGAGCACTGCTCTATGCCGACCAGGCAGGGAGACAGACGGCGAAAAAATTGCAGGATTTCATGCCGCCGCAATGTTCGTCGTTTAACTTCTTTAAACAGCTCGTTGTAACCAACTATTGGAAATTCCGGTTTAACCAAGTCCAGCCCTATCGTTGTAATTGCCATGATCTGCTTCCATTGAAAATATTCTATTGATGAGATCCCCGATCTGCTCTTTTCATCTACCTTTAAACAAATCACGTACCAACACATAAAAACTTTTTGTTTTCAGAGAGTTACCCCCAACACGATCAAATCAAGCCCTCCGGGAATGGAGAATATTCAATGATCCTGTGAGTCATCTCACACAATATCTTTCATAAACAGCATGGAATTATTTTGAAAGGTCAGAACAGGGGCGCCAACATCCCTGGGACAAATTTTTCATAATAGTCTCTAGATATTCAGAATATTCCTCACTCCCTTAAAGTAAATCGACGGATTATTAACAAAACCGAGACATCCTGCCCCGGGACCCGCCCATCATAACCGGTTGGATTTTAGTATCAATATCCCCCCCTCCTGCTCTTTGGATGATGAGAATGACACCCTCACAAGCATTGGCATGCCTGTTGCTATGAAGCATGGTTGTTATGAAATTTCCTTTTTCTCCCGCTGAAGTGGACAGTAGATTATGTTGAAGCAAATTCTTCTCATAGATGATGACGAATCTCTGTGCCGAGTATTGGAATTTTCATTAACCGAAGCAGGTTATTTTGTTCATTGTGCATATTCTGCCATCCAGGGACTGGAGCTTTTTTATCGATTTCGTCCGACAATTGTGATTACGGATATTCAATTACCCGATTTTTCAGGCTTCGAGATTTTTCAAAAAATTCAGACCATTGACAATAAGAATAAGCCGACAGTCTTCATTTTCATTACCGGATTCAGCAAAGTTCCAGAAGCAATCACGGCCATAAAGCGGGTGTCTTTGACTATCTCACAAAAGCCATTCAGCCCTGAACAGTTACAGCACACAGTGCAAAAAGCCCTGGAATGCCGCCGTTCACAAAGAGACTCTTTCGAAAAAGAACGCATAGAAACTTCAGAAAAAAAAGTTAACATCATCGGCTCTTCCACCATCATGCAGGAGTTGATGCATAAAATAAAAAAAGTCGCAGCAAGCCGCGCGTCTGTCCTGTTGAGTGGGGAAAGTGGCACAGGCAAGGAACTTATCGCCCGAGCTATTCACCAGAACTCCCCACAAGCGCAGAAACCATTTGTTGCCGTTAACTGTGCAGCTATTCCGAAAACCTGCTTGAAAGCGAGCTGTTCGGTCACGTAAAAGGAGCATTTACCGGAGCTTCAGAAGATCGTTCAGGAAAGTTTATCCAGGCCGACGGGGGACTCTCTTTCTTGATGAAGTGGGCGAACTTCCAATTGAATCACAACCGAAGCTCTTACGGGCAATTCAAGAGCGCGAGGTCGAACCTGTCGGAGGACTTCCCAGGAAGGTCAATGTCCGGATTATTTCTGCGACAAATATTAATATCGAGAACTATCTGGCAACCAATCAATTCAGGGAAGATCTTTATTATCGCATCGCCGTTATCCCCATTCGAATTCCTCCGCTCAGACACCGGAAAGAAGACCTCCCGGCGCTGATCAATTTTTTTCTGGATAAATTAGGTATGAAGGATTCAGTCATTTTTACTGATGAAGCCATGGCCGCAATAAGAGAGTACAATTGGCCCGGAAACGTCAGAGAACTTCAGAATGTCATTGAACAGACTCTGATTCTGACCTCCTCACATCAGATACAGAAAAAGATCTGCCCCGACGATTCAAACCATGGACGAGCCGGACAATCTTATTCAGACTCCCTGACACAGGTTACTCACTTGACGATCTTGAAAAGAGGCGATTACCCAAGCACTGAAAATGAGCTTCGGTAACAAAACAAGAGCGGCTGAATTCTTGAGAATTTCTCGACATACGTTGAAGTACAGAATTGAAAAGCATGGCATCGATCTCTGAATTACCCGACACAGGCCTTGGGAGAAGGCCTCTCCACCTGGGGAACAGCTCTTCCATCCATCGATACAACCGAACATCATTTCCAGGGGCTGACCCCGATTTATGATCGGCAGACAAACATTCAGCGATCTCCGGCATTGAAAAAACTGCTCATAACTTTTTTCAGCTGATGCTTTTTTCCGGCTGGCACATAGACTCCCCAACAGCTCAGAAAACTTGAAGAACAGGAATTTGCAACGGGACATAATTCAAAAATAAAGGGGCAATGCCGTGACCATCAACTTAATACAAAGCATAAACAAATAATTTCAGGATGCTGGAGAGAAAATGAATAAAAAGGTTTTACTAATAGATGATGACAGTTCTTTACGGAGAGTGACGGAATTCAACCTCTTTGAGTCTGGATATAAGGTTATTACAGCTGAAAATGGCGAAAAAGGCCTGAGACTATTTCATCTCCATCGCCCTCAGGTTGTAATTACCGATGTCAGAATGCCGGGAATAAGCGGCTATGATGTTCTGAAAAAATATTAGAGCTCGAACCTCAAACGGTCATTATCATTGTAACATCGTTCAGCTCTATCGAGGATGCCGTTGAAGCCATGAGGATAGGAGCCTATGACTATCTGACTAAACCGTTCAGTCGCGATCATCTCAATCTGATAGTTGCCAAAGCCTTTAAATATGCGTCCTTGCATCAGGAGAACAGCTCCCTCAAAGAAGCTCTGTCGGAACGAACTGACCCCCCCCAGATCATCGGTCAATCACAGGCAATAAAAAAACTCCTGGAACGGGTCCAGCGTATCGCCGCCAGTCAGGCATCCGTTTTGATTACCGGCGAGAGTGGAACAGGCAAAGAAGTGATTGCCAAGACGATCCACAAAATCTCGGTCGTTCACACAAACCTCACATTACGGTGAACTGCGCCGCGATCCCCAAAGATCTGCTTGAAAGTGAACTTTTTGGTCACATGAAGGGAGCCTTTACCGGTGCAACCAAGGACCGGAAAGGAAAATTTTCCCTAGCAGATGGCGGCACTCTGTTCCTCGATGAAATTGGCGAACTTCCCATCGATCTGCAGCCAAAACTCCTACGAACATTGCAAGAACAGGAGATCGAGCCGGTAGGCGGTTCGACGGAAAAGATTGATGTTCGTCTTATTGCTGCAACAAATATAAATCTCGAAGAAGCAATGGAGGCAGGGCAGTTCCGTGAAGACCTCTATTATCGATTGGCAGTTGTCCCGGTAGCCCTGCCGCCGTTACGCGAACGGAAAGAAGATATTCCGCTTCTGATCGATTTTTTCTAAAACAGCATAATCTAGATGGTAAGGTCCGTTTTTCAGAAGATGTCCTCGCTCACTTTCATGAATACCATTGGCCCGGCAATGTCCGTGAACTTGAAAAATGTCGTCGAGCAGATGCTGATACTTCGCCAAAAGGAAGTTATAGGTATCGATGACCTGCCTAAACGCATTGGGCGAAGCCTCTTTCGAAGCACAGCGATCCTCAACCTCCCCGACGAAGGCTATTCTCTGGAAATGCTTGAAAAGGAAGCGGTTGAAATTGCTCTGAGGCGCAACAACGGAAACAAGGCAAAAGCTGCGAAATTCCTAAAAATACCCCGTCATACGCTGACTTACAGAATAGAAAAGTATAATATTGAAGATTCCAAGAAATTGGAGGAATAAATTAGACCACCCAAAACAACTCAGGTACCGCTGACGTAAATGCCCCTGCCTTGCCTGACGCCTTCTAATACAGAAAGTCTAAGATCATGACCGGCACGCGTTTATCGTCAATATTGACATACGCCTTCTCACAGCAAGAATCAGATTAAACAGTGTCAGACAAAGCGGCCGGATTAATAATACCCAGAAAACAGACCTCAGTTCGATGAACAGCGAACCAAAATCTCAGCTCCAGGATTCTCTTTTCAGATTAAAACAAAAAAAAAACGTTTCAACGGTTTCACCATGCGGGTAATAAAGGATGGCACAAAAATGCCCCAGAGGCGTTTCTTGTGCCACCCAATGATCATTCAGGCATGGTCCCGAAATCGCAAACTTTCAAGAGACCAACAATCAGCCTCTTTCTCGAAAATCTCCGATACCCAAATCTTCGTCTCCGGGACGAGGAGCTTGTACGTGCTCTGCATTGTGAAGCGCCATACAGCTTCTATCATCGGGGTGAGAGCTTGCCGAAACAACGACTGCTACAGACAGACAAATGACAACAACCAGTAAAATAATTTTTTCATAATTTTATCCTCCGTAAATTCCGTAAATATTTTAATACCTGGCGTCTTTAATATTCAACGATCATGCCAATAAAAAAACACAGAAAAAAAGAGGATATAACCGATAATATTGTTCATACTCCAGTTTAAATGAACAATATTATTTATTCGCTAGAGACTTTTATTCAACTCTCTCCTTCGGATAAAAAACAAGAGACAAAACAACTGCGTTCTATGCTGAATTGTGAGTCATTTCACTCTCCCTGTTCAACAATATTCTTAAATTATCACTGTAGAAAATACCTGATTTTACTTAACTCCCTATAAAATAATGATTTAACTTATTGGCACAATGATTGAACTTCCTCCTGAGTCGACAATTAAAACTTTTATAAAAGTGAGGGGATAATATTTCTACTAGGAGGTTAGTATGAAAAAAAATTGTATTGTATTACTGTGTTCAATCTTTATCTTGCTTATGTCAATTCCAACATTTGCATTTTGAAACTAGTGTAAGTGGTTTTTTACCAGGTCAGGGCCCTTACAGACAATTTTGCTGCCACAAATAATTTCATTGGTTCTCTATTGGATAATGGAAGTGATGAATCCTTGGTCGACCAGCGCCTGAGATTTACGGTGTCTTCGACACTGAACAAATATGCCAACTTTACCTATACCGGTGAGATCGATATGCAGTTTGGTGATGAATCTTATTCTAACTCCGGACGTAATGATGGCGGAGCGATCGGAGGAGACACCACAAATCTGGAATCAAAAACCTTTATGTCGATATCAACCTTCCAGATTTTGCAACCTCCATTCGTACCGGATTGCAAGGACTGGACGACCATTATAATTATACCCTTTTCTCTGCCGACATGGCTGGTGTGAAGTCTCAACCCAACTGAATGGGACCCGCCTGACTGCCGGGTGGTTCAAGCTTATTGAAGGGGATTTTAACGCCTCTGACGACATTACCCTCTGGAGTCTTCAAGCTGAACTGATTGAAACAGATAACCTCAAAATCGGAGCCGATTACTATTACTATCAGAATGAAGGCATGGGTCAGGCAAGTGCAACGAGCTACGGTTGGGTTGATAGTGACAATGATCCCAGCACGGCACCGGTCTGGGATACCCTCGCAACCACATATCGGCAGGAATATGCCAGTTATTTCGGCACAGCTGATATCGGCGCACTAGGCGGAGCCGGTTCTAACTGGAGCCAGACCCGCTCCAACATGGACCTCCACTACCTTGGCGTTCATGGAGAATACAAAATTGGACAAGTGATCTTGACCGGTTGGCTGAACGCCAATGCCGGTAGTGTTGATGATCTGACGATCAATGGCAATCTCGAAGATGTTGATGTCGAAGGATACGCAGCGTCCCTCAAGGCAACGACAACAATCAACAAGATTAAGCTCAGCATGCGTGGTACCTATTTCTCAGGGGATGACAATCTGTCCGACGGCGATGCAAAGTTCATTGTTAATCCAATGGCAATTGAGTCTTTTGCTTTTGGTGGTGACGGATTCATGATTTTCACACCTGACGGTAACTGGACCAGTGTCGGCCAATATGGATTCGCAATGGTCGATGCTGCCTATGCTGGTTACGGTCTGGCTGCTGTAAACCTGACAGCACATTATAAGCCAACCGATAAAACCTATATTCACAGTGGTATCGGTTATTTTTCTTCCCTAGAAGATACCACAAAGGATGATAGGACAAACAGAAGCGGGACTAATCTCGGAACCGAAATTTTCCTCAGAACCGGATATTCCTTTACCGAAAACATCGAGGTTTCTCTTCACGGGGCTTATGCCTGGCTGGGAGATTTCTACGATAACAATGGCGGCGGAACAGCGATCAATTCATCCAGCAGTGATATTGAAAACCCTTATGAAGCCTATGCGATGCTGAAAGTAACTTTTTAAAAACCGGGTTGTTCAAAAGCGTTTAAATATCTGAATTTTCGACAAAGAGTTCCAATTCCATAAAGATTGGGAAATTCAGACTACCGACACAATCCTCGCCGTTAGGCGGGGATTGTGTATTTCTATAGCACGAAAGCAGGCAAAACGACCGCATGTTACCAGGGCACAGCAGCAAATCAGCAGGGTTAGTGCTCGTCTGAAAGACACCCTATCTGCCAGCAGACCCGAGAAGCATAAGTCTAATGCCATCACGCCCGGACAAGGCATCGATACGGGTCATTTCGCCACACTCGATTGACCTATGCAGGTAGATGTCCATTCCCTCGATGGTCAACTTTTCATACTCACCGATTTCTGATGATTCAGGGCTGCCCCACCGCACGGATGGGGTGTCTCGCGACACCGAGCCGCGTCAACCGTGGCAGAGTTCATGTTCCAGACGAACGGTGACACTGTCGTTCCGTTCGCGGATGGCTTTTTGTGCTGTTGGAGTCAATTTAAGATCCATATCTGCTCTCTCGTGGTTCGCCAGCGTTGTATCCGTCAATGAACATGGTCAAAACGCCTCTGCGTCAATTCTGAAAACCGGCGATTATTATCGAAAAAAGCCGTCAACATTACGGTTGACGGCTTTAAGTTTCAGTTGGACAAAATAGCTTTTTTAGAAGGGGATCTCATCATCCGGGTTAAACACCGGATCTTCAAAACCACCACCCTGCTGCTGGCCACCCTGATTATTCTGCTGACCGCCTTGCGGGCTGTGGCTCTGGCTGTTCTGACCACCTTGCGGCTGCCCACCGCCATAACCGCCCGACTGTTGTTGTCCGCCACCGTAGCCACCAGACTGCTGGCCACCGCCCTGATCATCACGGCCACCCAGCATCTGCATCTGATCGGCGACAATCTCAGTGATATAGCGCTTGTTGCCGTCACGGTCATCATAAGAGCGGGTCTGAATTTTGCCCTCGATATAAACCTGCTTCCCCTTGTGAAGAAACTTACCGCAGATTTCAGCCAGCTGGCGCCAGGCAACAATATTATGCCATTCTGTTTTTCCTGGCGGTTGCCGTCACGGTCTTTATAACGCTCGGTTGTCGCGATCGAAAATGTGGCAACGGCCGCACCTGATGGAGTGTAGCGCAGTTCGGGATCTTTTCCCAGGTTGCCGACAAGAATCACCTTGTTAACGGACATAATGCCTCCTTTTATGTAAAAGTGTATAAGTAATAAATAAGGTCACCAAGAAACGGATCAAAAGATCACGAAAATAGTGAACACAGCATGATACATGGGACGCTAAACGATTCAAAGTTTTTTCTTGATCATGCTCATTGTGCTTTTCATCTGATGAAACATTTTATCAGCAATAAAAAAACTAAAAGACTGGACTTTTTTTTTTCAACAAGGGCATTAAATTCAGCCAGCAGTTTCTGCAATCTCCCCCCTCATCTGATGACGCAGACAGAAGGATGCGAGTCGTAACAGACCGTACAGGGGGACAAACAAAACCCAGGAAAGACATTAAAAAACCATGGAAAACCTGCAAAAGAAATACGGATTTTGGACTGCAACCGCAATGGTTGTGGGTATTGTCATTGGATCAGGTGTCTTTTTTAAAGCTGACGACGTCCTCAAGGCTTCGGGAGGGGATCTGCCGACAGCGCTTCTGGCATGGTTAATCGGCGGCGGTATCATGGTCGTAACAGCCTATGTGTTTTCCAAGATCGCAACAAAGATTGAACGGGTCAACGGCGTGGTCGACTATTTTGAGCAGGCCTATGGTCAAAAGCAGGTTACATGGTGGCCTGGTTCATGACCTTCATCTATTACCCGGCCCTGGTTGCTGTATTGGCCTGGGTCTCAGCCAATTACACCGTTGGCTTGCTGGATATCAAAGCGCAAATCTGGCCCGTATCCTTTATTTATATGACACTGTTCTTCCTGCTCAATTATTTTTCTCCGGTTCTGGCCGGGAAGTGGCAGGTCACCTCGACAATTATCAAACTGATTCCACTTTTTCTGGTTGCGATTGTCGGTGGCATTGCCGGACTGACAAACGGCCAGACTGTGGCCAACTTCATGACTTCGGCGCAAACGGTGTCCAGCGGTGGTGGCCTGGCGGTGGCAACGTTGTCAACAGCATTTGCCTATGAAGGCTGGATTATTGCCACGGTCATCAACGCCGAACTGAAAGATGCCAAGAAGACTCTCCCCAAGGCTCTCGTTGTTGGGGCGATCACAGTGGTATCGATCTACATGCTCTACTACATCGGTATTTCCGGTGTACTGACCAACGATCAAGTTCTGACTCAGGGGACGCAGCCCCGGTCCAGGTCATCTCCCTGGTCTTCGGACGGCTTGGCGGGACCCTTTTGACCCTGTTCGTCATCATCTCCTGTCTGGGAACCCTGAACGGTCTGATTATGGGATCGGCACGGGGGATGTACTCAGTTGCGTCAAGAGACATGGGCCCACGCCCCGACCTGTTCAGAAGGGTCAACCCGACCACCAACAGTACCACCAATTCCGCTCTGCTCGGTTATGTGCTCTCCAGCTTCTGGCTCATGGTCTGGTACGGGAACTTTGCCGGTTGGTGGGGACAGTTCATGGATATCTCCGAGCTACCGATCGCGTTCCTGTACGTTATCTATATCTCCATCTACATCTGGTGATGAAACCTTCACCGATCTGAGACCGTTCAGCCGTTTTGTCTGCCCCCTGCTGGCCGGTTGCGGATCGATTTACATTATCTGGGGTGCGATCCAGAAGGATATGTTCGTCCACTTCCTAGTCCTCTCGCTGCTGATTTTTGGAGTAGGGATCGTTCTGATGAAGAACAAGGCAAGCTGAAGGGAGTATAGTATCCCGATGATCTGCTTGAAAAGTGGCTGAATTCACAGCAAACAGAGGGTTTCACTGCCAGAAGGAAATTTTATCACTGCTTCACAGCTTAATCTTGGTGTATCCTGCCCTCAAAGGCAGATCCAAGGTGACTGATCATCGCAATAGACTGTCAGTCGCCACTGCCACGAGAACGATTTTCTTTCTGGAGTAGCTGCAGCATGAAAACCGTCATTTGCAAAAACTGCTCAAAAAAGCACTTAATTCAATCTCTGAAGAGGAGTTGTGGCAACTGCTTCGCCTGCACCGGTTGTGAAATCTACCAATGCCCCGACTGCCGGAAAATGATTATTGTGACACCGATGCGCAGTCCTGACGTTTAACCGGAGACCCAAAAACAGCGGGCGTAAACATGTTCATGACCCATAAGGACCTGTTGTGGATGCTGGGTAAGATCAACGGCCAGAGAATCCACAGAGACAAGTTGATTCGTATATTGACCAACCACGGCATCTCCAGCCTGTTCCCCTACTGTGACAAAATTCAATCCCTGTTCGATACATCGACAGACAAACCTGAAGTGGCAAAAGGGGAGTGACGGCTCTCAAAGCAAGAATTAATCGGTCAATCGATTTCCCGGATGTCATTCACAGCAACATCTCTTTCGACGATCTGGAAAACAGTTATTACCCATACTGACACAATCCATTCAATCCGAAATATCTTCCACACTAAAACAGGGCACCAGGATCAGTGTCAGGCTGGACAGCAGAGTCAGTTGTGTTCAGCCGGGGAGCGAGGGGATTATCACGGAAAAAGATGAGTCTGTGTCCAAAGTCAGATTTTATTCCTTCCCTGGCCGTTACAATAGTGATGTCGTTTCCATAGACGTTCCTGATACAGAGCTTGAGGTTCTGAATCTGGATGAACTGCTCGACAGGCACCAGAGTATAGCGGGAATTGCCCGCTACTATTTTAACGATTCCATGTTAAGAGCGATGAAAGCACATATCGATACCTCCGTTTACGCCTATGCGGCGAACTCCGCCCTTCAGTTCCTCGTCGATGAAGGCTTCGTTAGAATAAAGAATGAGGACTATATTGGTGTCCCCGAACGCATCTTTTCCGCTCTGGCTCCCAAGCTGGACGCAGCTTACAAGGATGAGAGTCTGTTCAGCTCCCACAGCCTGTCCTCCCCTCCCTCTGAGAGAAAAGCTCACGTTCTCCGCCTGGAACTGACAACCGGATGCGATTACAACCAATGTACCTTCTGCTCAGAATATGCCGGAATGTCCGCTGTGACCAAATCGCTTGAGCAATTCAAACAGCACACCGACAGGGTGGTTTCAGCGATCGGCTCGGAGCGCGCAAAGATCAAGCGCTTGTTCATCGGCAGCGGCAACTCCCTGGGGTTAAGACCGATCTGCTCTCAGGAGCACTGAACTACGCCAGCGAACTCTTCACTCCCAAAAGGATCTCCCTCTACGGCAGGACTGCCTCGATACTGGAAAATCACTTACTGAGCTGAAACAGTTGAAAAAGCGGGTTTAAGCCTGGTCTACTGGGGATTGGAGAGCGGGTCGGACGAAGTCTTAAACTATATCTGCAAGGACTGTACACGCAGCGATATGATCGAAGCCTCGAAAAGACTGGCGGAGGCGGAGATAGAAACGTCCGCCATGCTGATGCCGGGAGTCGGCGGTTTGAAATTGTCACAGCAGCATATCGGCGGAACGCTTGAACTGCTGCACAGCATCAAGATCGACTACCTCACCCTGCTCTCGATCAACCCGGCCGAGAACTCGACCTACAGCAGGAGGATGGCAACGGAAGCAGACAATCGCCCCCTGACGGCAGATGAGGTCAACGCCCAGACCTACAAGTTACTCGAAGGGCTGAGCTACCCCGACCTGAAAATCAATATGTTCACCGAAGAGGTTGATCTGGTCAGCAGCAATAGCAGAAGATTTAATTACAAGCTCACCGAATCGAACAAGGAGCTCCTGCTGCGTGAGTTTCTGCAACCACGATGAGGAAAGCCGTCGAGAAAATCCCGACGGCTTTCCGTGTTCCATGACTCCCGACTGAGTCAGAGCGCCCTTATGGGGAGCTTCTTCCCCAATTTCATCAGGTTTCCCGTATGAACCTAATTTTGTGCAAATAACAGGTCAAATCCTAAAAATAACTTGAACCATCCCAACAATGGGTGCAAAGCTGCTCTTTTGGTAGACCGATTGCCTCTACCAGATCGTTCAGGTCTTGAAAACCAATGAATCGATTCCCAGATCTTCGGCGATCATTTCAACCATCTTTTTGTATTCCGGGGTGCTTGAATCGGCATATTTCTCCAGATTCTTCTCTTCACCTTCAAGCTGAATGATGGCTTTTCTGGTTGCCAGTTCCTTGGTTGAGCGCGATTGCGAAAAGTTCAGGAAATCACATGGATAAATCAAAGGAGGACAGGCAATTCGCATGTGGACTTCTCGTATTCCTGCTTTTCTTAAATCGACCGTATTATCTTTGAGTTGTGTCCCGCGAACAATTGAATCGTCAAGGAAAACAGCTTTGCTGTCCTTGATAATGGCATTGTTGGGGATAAGTTTCATTTTCGCCACCAGCTCTCTTACATTTTGATTTTGCGGCATAAAGCTGCGTGGCCAGGTGGGGGTATATTTCGAGTAAGCCCTTTTATAAGGGACACACTTTTCATTACTATAGCCGTATGCGTGCCCGACACCGGAATCGGGGACACCACAAACGTAATCGGCCTCAACACCATCCTTTTTGGCAATGGCAGCTCCGCAACGATAGCGGCACTCCTCAGTGTTGATACCTTCGTAAAGGACGTCGGATAACCGTAATAGACCCACAGGAATGAACAGACCTGCAATTTCTCATTGGCAGGCTTAACGGTTTGTAGCCGTCAGCGGTCATTTCCACGACTTCCCCGGGCCGATATAATATTCAATATCGTAACCGGTATTCGGGAATGCTGATGTCTCTGAAGCGACGGCGAAAGATCCATCCTTTTTACCGATAACAATCGGCGTTCTCCCCAGTTTGTCTCTGGCTGCAATAATTTTTCGGGAGTTAAGATCAGAAGAGAGCAAGACCCTTTGATTTTATTATGAACATTCTTAATTCCTTCAACAAAGCTATCCTTTTCGCAGATCAGGTTGGCAATAAGCTCGGTGGGACTCACATTGTCATGGAAGTTCTGAGTAAAGTGCTGCTTCTTATCCAAAAACTCTTTTTCCAGCTCATCGATATTGACGATTCGGCTTACTGTAACAACAGCGAATTTGCCCAGATGTGAGTTGAAAATAATCGGTTGAGGATCGGTATCACTAATGACACCCATACCCAGTTTTCCTGAAAAATCCTTTAAATCTCCCTCGAATTTTGACCTGAAGTATTCACTTTCCAGGCTGTGAATCGATCTTTGGAATCCTTCTTTCTCATTATGGAACACCATCCCCGCTCTTTTTGTGCCCATGTGTGAATGGTAGTCCGTACCATAGAAAACATGGTCAACGCATTCCTCTTTCGAAATTGCCCCGTAAAATCCGCTCATAATAATTATCTTTTTGGTTGGGTTGATGCGAAATTGCATTTCAGTGATCGCCGCCTCTGACATTGTTAACGATCCTCCCCCTGGCGATCTTGATACGAAAAAAATACATTATTTAAGCAAGATTCTACTGTCAATCGAAAACCCCGGCCAATCAGGAAAAAGAAACCGATTTCAGCAGATCCACCACCCGCTGTGACGGGGCAAAGTTAAGATGTCCAGGCAACAGCACTCGCGATGTCGTCAAGTGCCACCAGTATCGATAACGGCAGATTGCTCAGAGTCCGTTCGATATCAGGACCCACCGCCCAACATATGATCAGTATACAGGTCCTGCCCCCAAAGAGTTGTCAATCGACGGACCAATCAGGCGTCCCCATAAAGAGTTTTGCTACAAAATCCCAATGATCGGACCTTTATGAAGCGGAAGGCGAGGGACTCTATTTTTTACTGAAGGAGGTCTTTCAATCAGCCCCTGAATTCTGATAGGTTATAAAAAATAAAGGGCTTAAATCGTTGGGATTTAGCCACGTTGTTTAAGAGCAACAAGGACATTTAGCTGTTGTATCAAAACTTTATCTCAGCAAAGGAGAGCATTACCATGTCTGAAACAGTCTGTAACTGCATGGACGTAGATCGTGACACCATCATCAAAGCCATTAAAGAAAATCAGTTGACCACCGTCGAGGAAGTTCAGGACGCCACCGGCGCAGGAACTGGCTGTGGTGGCTGTATTCCTGACATTGAAGAAATCCTTGCAGAAAACACTTGATTACTCAATCAGAATCACAACAATCAAAGGCGGGTAGACCTTACGGTAACCCGCCTTTATTTGAATCTCAGCCACTCCGCCCCTCACCGTCATCCCCTATCTTCTTTCGACTCATGACATCCGTTTTCTCTGCCTTTATAAAACCGACAATAGATTTAATATCATATCGTTATGTCTCATTTAAGCAGAAACAGAGAACAGGCCCATCTCACGGACCACTCATGACAAACAAAAAGTCCCTTCGCACTGTTGTAATTTCAACAACTTAGCGAAGGGGCCTTTTGCGTTCCGAAATTCGAGATGGACCAGGTTCTTAGATCGATGTTGCTATCCAAGCGACCTGCGGCTACTCCCCTCCAAAAGATTGATCGAAGATTTCCAGCAGCTCCAGATTCTGTTTGGACAACATCATCGCGTTTCCGACGATTGCGTAATAGAGAATACTCAGGCGAGTCTTGGAGGTGATCTCCTTGATGCGCGCCATCTGGCAATCGTTCAGCTGGCCGGCGAATTCACGCAGCTCGGCATCGAGTTCGCGCAGTTTGTCGATGTTGGTGGTCTGCATGCGATCGAAGGTCTTTTCCACTTCGGAGAGAATGACACCGAGCCGACTGCGCACCTGCTCAAGCTCCGCGATCTGCTCAGGAAGCAGCCCCTTGTGGTGATTGCCGACATGGGTGTAGGCGCGCAGGACAATGTCGCGGTGACCGTCGGATAGCTTCTGCAACCGGCGGATGGTTTGTGGGTATTTGTGTGATACCTCAACCCCCTGCTGGTCGAGCAGACGCATCGCCTTGAACACGTTGGCGATGATGATGTTCGACCACTGCTGCGTTTTGCTCAGCTTCTTGCGTTCGACCCCGATCTGATCAAAGTTCTGCCGGAAAAGTCCATCGAGGGTTTTATCGAGAGATTGGTGAATCTCCTTGAGCAGGATACTCATATGCTTGAAGGTGGTCTCGATACACTCGCGCGGGTCCTTGACCTTTTCAAGGTTGAAAACCTCTTCCTGGGTCACATCCTTTTCCATGGCGCGGTGCTTGCGATGGGTATTGACAATCATGAACAGGGCCAGGGCGACCAACAGCACGACTCCGAAGCCGTTGCCGTAGAAGATCACCGTGGCAAACAGGGCGGCAGCGGTCGAGGCGATAATCGCTGTCATGAACCAACCACCGACGACAGTCAACACACCGGTGACCCGGTAAACGGCGCTCTCACGGCCCCAGGCCTTATCGGCAAAGGAGGTGCCCATGGCGACCATGAAGGTCACGTAGGTCGTCGACAGCGGCAGTTTGTTGGCTGTGGCGTAGGAGACCACGGCGCTGGCGACCATCAGGTTAACCGAAGCACGCACAGATCGAAGGAGGGACGCCCCTCGACGATTTCGGCTTGTGGCGCATTGTCTGGATCGAGACGTCTGCGGACGGTACTTCGCAGGCTCTCGGGAAAGATCGATTTGACCGAATCGAGGGTCCCCAGAACCAGGCGGACGATGGCGCGGGAAATGAAGATCGACTCGAAGCGTTCCTGTCCCTCTTCCTGCTGACTGAGGCTCAACGAGGTGGCGGTGACGGTGCGAGCCTTACGCGACAGCCACATAGTCAGGGCCATGATGACACCGGCGATCAGCAGATACATGGTTTCGGCCGGTACCTTTTGGGCCAGAGCTCCCATGGTGACGGTCAACGGGGCGTCCGTCGCCATGGCCGAAGTATAGGCGTGGACTCCGGCTAAGGGGACACCGATGAAATTGACCAGGTCGTTGGCGGCAAAGGCCATCGCCAGGGCGAAGGTTCCGACCAGTACGATCGGTTTGAGGATATTGAACTTCAGCGTCTGCAGAATAGCGAGCAGAATCACCGAAACAACAAAGATCATCGCGATCATCAACAGCCAGTTGGTCTTGATCCAGGCCAGATCCGACTTACTGATGAAGGTTGCGCCCTTGGCTCCCTTAACGAGGATAAAGTAGGTGATCGACGACATCGCCAATCCGCCCCAGAGAGCGCCATAGCGCTTGATCCGCTGCTGGTAATCGAAGGTAAAGAGCAGGCGGGTCAAAAACTGCACCAGAGCCCCAAAAACAAACGATACCGCGACCGACAGGAGGATGCCCATGATGATGGTGATCGCCTTGGCGGTGTTGATATACTGTCCGATGGTGACGATACTCTCCCCGGACTGGACAATCTTGAGGATCGACACAGCGACGGCAGCTCCGAGCAGCTCGAAAACGATGGAGACGGTGGTCGAAGTTGGCAATCCGTAGGTATTGAACTGGTCGAGCAGGATGATGTCGGTGAGCATGACGGCGAGGAAGATCGTCAGCAGTTCCGGCATCGTGAAAAATTGGGGGTGAAAGATCCCCTTACGCGCCACCTCCATCATGCCGCTGGAGAAGGTCACCCCGGCCAGAATGCCGAGGGTGGCGATGGCCAGAATAACAGTCCTGGGTGCGACCCGTGAACCGATCGAAGGGGTCAGGAAATTTACTGCGTCGTTACTGACACCGACCATGATGTCGAAGATGGCGATCACTACCAGGATGCCGACCCCGATCAGGAGAAATTCTGTACTCATATTTACGTTTGTCCTTTCAATACTGTTCGATAAATTATCGCGGCAGCTTGTATAACCGGGAAATGTTAGGATTGTGTTAGGCCGAAGCCGCCTGGCAAAAAATGTTAGGGCTCTATTAGGGCAAGAATATATTTTCATGGCTCAAAGTGCCAGTCTGAATCGCTACTCGACCAATAGACAGCTGATAATTTCACATCTCGTGATATCGCCGGTCGTTAAGCATCCTATCCTGAAGGCTCATGAAAAAATAAAAGCCGCCTCAAAAAGTGGCGGCTTCAATACTCCTGGCCCTCAAAACGAACAGCGTGAAGTGTTCTCTGACATCTTTTAAAGTTCAATGCTTAATCAGCACTCAACCTCACCCAGGCGGTGAATTTTCAGCAGATTAGTCGTACCGGTGTGGGAAAGCGGACTTCCCATGGTGATCACAACGACATCTCCCTTTTTCAGGAAGCCTGAATCGAGAACAGCCTTTTCAACCGAGCAGATCTGCGCTTCGGTGGTTCCCTGAATATCGACCCGGATCGAACGCACTCCAGAATAAAGTGCAAGACGCCGACGGACACTCTGGGACGGAGTGACTGCATAGATCGGCTGACGGGGACGATGCTTCGAGACCAGAGCGGCAGTGTTTCCGGTCTGGGTAAACGCCAGAATAGCCTGAGCACCGACAACTTCCGCGATTCGACAGGCGCCCTGCCCGATCGCTTCAGTCGCCTCTGTCCCGCGCTCCAGATCTTTGAGCAGACTGTTGTATTTCTGCCCCAGCATCGGATCCCCTTCTACGTCCTTGGCAACCCGATCCATGACTGTAACAGCTTCAATCGGATAGCTTCCAGCCGCCGTTTCTGCCGACAACATAACAGCATCGGTCCCGTCGAGAATCGCGTTCGCCACATCGGATGTTTCAGCCCTGGTCGGAGTCGGGTTATGCACCATGCTTTCGAGCATCTGGGTCGCTGTAATAACCGGCTTGCCAACATCATTGCATTTGCGGATAATCCGCTTCTGGATCAGGGGAACTTTTTCGGGATTGATCTCGACTCCCAGGTCACCACGAGCGACCATGACAGCATCGGTCGCTTCGAGAATCTGATCAAAATTTGCCACAGCTTCGGGCTTCTCGATCTTGGCAATGACTTTAATATCAGACTTTTTCCCGCAAAGAATAGTTTTGACCACCATCATGTCGGTCGCTTCACGGACAAAAGAAAGCGCAACATAGTCCAGTTTCTGTTCAATACAGAAACGCAGGTCCTCCATGTCCTTTTCAGTCAGGGAGGGAGCGGAAACCTTCACCCCCGGCAAATTGATCCCCTTGCGATCTTTCAACAGTCCACCATTGATAACCTTGCAGCGGACATCAGTCCCTTGGATAGCGGTGACTTTAAGTTCCAGCAACCCGTCATCCAACAGAATTCTGTTGCCGACGACGACATCCTGCGGCAGATTTTCATAAGTCGTCGGAATAATATTCCCTTCCCCCAGAACATCCCGGGTGGTAATTGTGACGGTCGTCCCCGTCTCCAGCTCCATCCCGCCATCCTTCATCAGACCGGCTCGAATTTTAGGCCCCTGCAGATCACCCAGAATAGCGACAGCTTCTTTTTTTCCCGCGAAAGAGTGCGGATAAACTCAATAATCTTGACTTTATCTGCATGATCACCGTGGGAAAAATTGAGCCGGAATACATCGACTCCGGCATCCATCAATGCACTGAGTTGTTTCTTCTCAAAGCTTGCAGGGCCAACAGTTGCGAGGATTTTTGTGCGTCTGAGCATATTGTTTCTCTTCGTGGGATAGGGTTTCAGAAACGTGAAATATACACTGTTTACTATTATATTTCAGCATGTTTCGAAAGAACAACGTTTGTACCATGTTACGAAACTGTTTCGTTATGAGCATATCATGAGAAAATCATTTCTTACCTCATCTGTATTACCGATCGATATGATTAATAATATCGATATTATTAATTAGCAAAACCCTCTCCTCTCGACTAATATTTTCCCATTTCTTTTATCGTGAATAACCCGCTCGGCATCAGATGCGACCAACTCTGGTTCCGGAGTCTGCAATTCTACTCAGGAGGTCTCTATGAAAAACCGTTATTTATCTGTTCCGCTGCTCGCACTGCTCTGCCTTTGTCTCGTGTCCCTCCCTTCACTGGCCGATGAACTCGACCGCTTTGCTGGGCTCAAGGGCAACATCGACATAGCCGGAGGAACCGCTCACATCCCGGTCATGAAAGACGCTGCCAAAGCGATTATGAAAAACACCAGGCCATTCATATCAGTGTTGCCGGGGGCGGCTCGGGCGTGGAGTACAAAAGTCGGTGAGGGACTGGTCGATATCGGCAATGCCGGACGCCCCGTCAGCGATAAAGAAAAGACAAATACCCAAGCTCAAGTCTTTGCCTTTGCTGTTGATGGCGTGGCTCCGGCGGTTCATCCGTCCAATCCGGTGACCAATCTCAGCAACAACCAGATTCGGGATATCTTTTCCGGTAAAATTACCAACTGGAAAAGCGTCGGCGGTATTGATGCGGAAATTCACCTGTACAGTCGCGATGAAGCCAGCGGAACCCGCTCTGTGTTCTGGAAAAAAGCCTTAAATAAGGGAGCGATTGCCGATTTTGCCAATATTGTCTCATCAAATGGGGCGATGAAGGGCACTGTTTCAAGGGATCAGAGTGCACTCGGCTACATGAGTATCGGCCACCTTGACGATACCGTCAAACCTCTCCGCCTTAACGGTGTCGCCCCCACCCAGGAAAATGCTGTCAACGGAGCATACCCGGTTGTCCGCAAACTGTTCATGAACACGAATGGAACTCCCAATTCACTCACTCAGGCCTTTATCGATTATGTCCTCAGCCAGGCTGGAGCTGAAAGTATTGCAGCCCACGGCTATATCCCCTTGCGTTAAAAGCACAAAGATTCGCTATCGTGCGTCAGGGATCAGGACATAGAAACCGACTCTGTGCCCGAAGAAGTCCTCTCTCTTCTTCGGGCCTCTTTGCCTCTTTGGCCGAGAAGGCTCTGTTCGGTGCTGCCATCTTTTCCGCCCTGATCGTACTGGCTCTATTCGGATTTCTGGCCTGGTTTACCCTGCCGCTGTTTTTCAGTGGCCAGATCAGTGAGCTGTTTTCCCTGCGCTGGCAACCCTTCCATGGTCACTTCGGTATTTTGCCGATGATTCTGGGAACTGTTCTTCTGGCCCTGTCTGCCCTGCTTATCGCTTATCCTCTTGGATTGGGAATCTGCCTCTTCGTCCAGGGACTGGGTCCATCCAGTCTGGCCCGTCCCGTTTTACTGCTGGTTCATGCCATGACCGGGGTACCGACGGTTGTCTATGGGTTCATTGCCGTATTCTTACTGGTTCCCCTGCTCCGCGATTTCTTTCGTTCCGGAACCGGTTTCTCACTGCTTGCCGCGGCCCTGTTTCTAAGTATTCTGATCCTGCCGACCATTGTCCTGCTGATCAACAGCCAACTTCAACTGCTCGTCCCAAAGCTGCGTCTGACGACAGCGACACTCGGCATCAGTACATCTCAAGAACTGCTCCATATCAGCCTTCCGGCAGCATCCCATGGGCTTTTTGCCGCCGCAATTCTCGGCTTCGGGAGAGCGGTTGGCGATACCCTGATCGCCCTGATGGTAGCAGGAAACGCAACCCAGATTCCCGGCTCGTCCCTCGACTCAATCAGAACCCTGACCGCCCACATCGCCCTGGTCGTGTCAACCGATAGCCAGAGTACGACATATCAGTCGCTTTTTGCCGGCGGATTGATCCTTTTTCTCACCACAGCGGCTGTTAATCTGACGCTCCACCGACTCAGGCGCCAATCAACTAAAAGGATCTCAGCATGAACCGAGGACTCGCTGTTCTGTTAAGCAGCTGGGCCTGTTTATCAGTCCTGAGCGTCACCCTGGTGATGGCCTTTCTCGGCTGGTTCCTGATAAGCCGCGGCCTGCCAACGCTGAATCAGCAACTGTTCTTTGCCGATGCCCCGGTCTGGCCGGCTGTCTTCGGGCAGATCAGGGTCTGGGACGCACTCTGGCCCGCCTGTGTCGGCACTCTGTCGCTGGTGATTCTGGCCGCACTGATCGCGGTTCCGCTCGGTGTCGCCAGCGGTGTTTATCTGACCTGCTTTGCCAAACCGGCATTTAAACGGATCATGTCTCTTTCCGTAGAGCTGCTGGCGGGAACACCATCGATCATCATGGGCTTGTTCGGGTTTGCCCTGATCCTATTTTTGCGCACGATTTTCTTTCCGCAGGCCAATACCAGCTTGCTGCTCGCAGCTGCCTGCCTGGCCCTGTTGATTCTTCCCTACCTGATCGTCACGACCGGGGCGGCCCTGGAAAGCCTGAGTCAGGAATATCGTCTGATTGGACCAAGTCTGGGCCTGAATCAGATCCAGACGGTCCTCTATATCCTGCTGCCGGCGGCCGGTCGTGGAATCATCGGGGGGATTATCCTGGCACTCGGAAGGGCCGCGGAGGACACGGCTGTCATCATGTTAACAGGTGTCATCGCTAACGCCGGGTTGCCACAAGGGTTACTGGGAAAGTTTGAAGCTCTCCCTTTTCGCATCTTTTACCTGGCGGCCGAGTATCAATCCCCTGCCGAGCTGAACTCCGCTTTCGGTACAGCACTGGTCCTGCTCTGTCTGACCGGATTACTCTACAGTGGAGCCTTTGCCTTACACAAAACCCTTGAATGGCGCTGGAACAAACAATGACCTCTCTTCCTTTTGCAAGATCACCGACCTCAACGTCGCTTTTCACGGTAGAAAAGTTCTGCATAACCTGAATCTGTCTTTACCTGACAGCGGCATTACGGTGATCGTCGGACCGTCCGGTTCAGGCAAAACCACATTGCTGCGTGCACTTAACCGGCTCAATGAACATTTTCCGGGTTACTCCGGCAGTGGTCAGATTAATATGAGCTTTTCGGACACTTATCAAGATATCAACCACAGTCATATGGATCTTGCAGCCTTACGCCGTCTGGTCGGCATGGTCTTTCAATCGCCGAATGTTCTGCCGACCAGCATCGTACGTAACATCGATCTGCCACTGAAACTGGTCACGTCCATGGATAAGGGCGCGCGACAGGAGCGGATGGTCAGAGCGTTGCAGGAAGTCCACCTGTGGGATGAGGTCAGGGATCGGTTAAAGGACAGCGCTCAACACTTATCGGGCGGACAGCAGCAACGCCTCTGCCTGGCCCGTGTACTGGCACTCAGGCCCAAAATTCTGCTATTGGACGAGCCAACGGCATCACTCGATTTCAAGACAGCCCAGCGGATCGAAGATTTATTGCTCGAACTGAAACAACAGTATCCGATAATCGCTGTATCGCACAGCCTGCAACAGACAAGACGGATCGCTGATCGAATTGTTGTGATGAAAACGGTCAGGTTGAACGCCAACTCGATAAGCCTCAATGTGACGATTTGGAACACTTGCAGCTGTTGCTGGTGCAGGTGTTCTGACCTTTACTTCCAATCAGACGATAAACATTAATTTAAGTATGACTTATTTGCATTGCCTCCATGCGTGAAAGTCGTTTGCAAAGAAAGTAGAAGCGCTTTATCCAGTAGTCAGACACAGACGACATTCGATAAAGCAGCAACTCATGGCGGGAGCCAATACAGCTGGCGCCACGTAAAACGAAAGGAATCGACCATGAGAAAAACCAAACAGTCCAATGAGACCAATCACATTGTCTCTTTCCGGGTCAGCATCGAAGAAAAAAAAGATGATCGACAGATGGGCTAAAAAAAATGGTATGAACACCTCTTCTGTGTTGAGAGCGATGTTTCATTACCTGCAGGGGTCAGCAGAGGAAGCATTCAGTCAATACAAAGAAAGTGAAACTATTGTGACATCCGGGTAAGCTGTTTTTTTCTGCACGAATGACTTTTACTAATCGGTCGGTGCTGGAATGTTATTTGTGCATTCATGGAAGAGTCTTCTGACATTAACCTGCGGAATTGTGTCGGCCTTAATAAGGCATAACAGACGATCAGAAACAGCAGCGCTGAGAGTAATCACCATGACAGATCAAAGCAAAAGCTCATTCAACATAGAAATTCAATTTCTGGCCGGACTAAAAAAAGCAACCCGGACAATGAAATGGTCCAGGTCTGCGGCCATGAAACCATCTCTGATATTCTTAACCGCCTGGGGATTGAACGCGATCTGATCTGCGCGGTCATCTTTAATGGGACCTTTATAAATTTCGATGCCCGGCTTAACAGCGATGGCACTTTAAAGCTGTTACCCGCTGTTGGCGGGGGATAGGGATTATATAGTAAAAGAGCAGCAGCGCCCCTCCCGGACCCACTGCAGCTCTTTTTGTGAGCGGTTTCTGATTCACTCTTGGCAGTATGAACCAAAACCGGCTTGTGCATCTTTTTAAACTTACAAGCCAAGCTCATCCGCAACCCAACCGAGTCCCAGGCGCTCATAGGTGGGGCGCTCCGGGTTACCGGTTTCAGCGTTCCAGCCTGCTTGCTTGTAGTATTCAACAATCGCAGCCTGAAGCTGCTTACGGTTGATTTTGACACCGTCTGAAGGCCTCCACCGACCAGCCCTTGGTGATAATTTTCCGGCACCGTATCCAGTTGTAGTCAGCTCCTCGCGGGCATTGAAAGCACGCATCAGGTTGATGCGACGCTCCCCCATGGTCAATAGATCCTCAACATCAAAATCGGTCCAACCAGAGACGGCGCGGATCATGGCTACCGAGTGCTCCGGTCCGTAGACATGCCAGGCCGGGCCCCAGATGAACTGGCACCAGGACATGGTGTCGTCAAAAGAGTAGAAGTACTGAGTCTTACGGGCAAACTTGACCTTCTCCGGGTTGAGGCTCATGAACGGCTGTGGCTTGGTCAGTCCCAGCATGCTCAAGCGGTCAGCGTAAGGCTCGTATCCATCATCCTCATAGGACGGGTCATGCTCGTGGCTCTGGTGGTCCGAGCCGAAGGGGTTGGTCGCATAAATCAGGCGCAGGTGACTTTGACATGCGGCATGTGCCCAGGAGTCTCCTGCTTCTTGGTGGTGGTCAGGTACTCATGTCCCACACCCCAGTAATCAGCGGCGCGCTCACTGCCCATGGCGAGGATGTCTCCGGCCCTTCACGGCGGGCAATCTTGTAGCACATCTCGACCATCTCTTCGGCCCTGCCGAAGCGCAGGTCAAGACCATCCAGCTGCTCAGCAGTCAGGACACCGTTCTCGACACACTCCATGGCCCAGGCCAGGGTCCCACCCAGCGACAAGGTATCCATGCCGTAGCGGTTGGAGAGCTCGTTACACTTGACCACTGCGTTAAGATCGTCAACGCCGCAGTAGGAGCCGAAAGCGGCCAGGGTTTCGTATTCGGGACCACCGTACTGGGGATCGACCTCGTACTTACCATCACCCTTCTTGACCTCGACCACCCGCTTACAGCGCACGTTGCAACCGTAGCAGGTCTCACGTCCTTCGCGATCCTGGTTGCCAGTCTCGCGCCCCTTAGTGTAATCGTTCCACAAAGAACTGGCGTTTATCTTCCCGGCTCCCTCGAAGACGCCATTGGAGAAGTTGCGGGTTGGCAGAGCACCGGTATTCTGCTTGCCCATCAGTGAACTCGGGGTACCGAATCGAGCCAGGTCACCCAGGCGCGGCAACAGATCCCGACTCTGCTTAACAATATTTTTGACCCCTTCGCGGTCGTAGATATTAGGCCGATGGGTTCCCCGCACACAGATCGCCTTGAGGTTTTTAGAGCCCATAACAGCGCCCATGCCGGTGCGGGCATTGCCACGGGTCTTCATCGACATCAAAGCAGAAAAGAGGACCAGGTTCTCACCGGCCAGACCGGTCTGGATGACCTGAGCCTTGGGCTGGTTCATCTCTTCGAGAATAGTGTCCTCGACCTCGCCAGTATCCTTACCCCAGAGGTGAGCGGCATCGTGAAACTTAACCTGGTCATCGACAACCGACAGGTAAACAGGACGGCTGGCCTTACCCTTGACGATAATGGCGTCATACCCGGCAAATTTAAGCTCGGCCGGCATGTAGCCACCCGACTGACTGTCACCGGCTAAACCGGTCAGCGGCGATTTGGCCGAAACGACCATGCGCGACGTGCCAGGTGCGGCCACACCGGTGGTCACACCGATGGAGAAGCAGAGCAGGTTTTCCGGTCCCAACGGGTCGACACCGGCATCCATCTCCTTGAGCATGTAATACATATTGAGGGCGCTGCCACCACCGTACATACGGTAGAAGGCATCATCCTGATGCTCAATTGTGATCTCCTCCGTGGTCAGATCAACCCGCAGAATTTTACCTGTATATCCAAAACTCATTATTTCCTCCTGTTGAGATTGTGATTTTTTTGAAAATTACATGGAGTCGACATTTGACACAAACGCATATACTGCAATGGCTCAATGCGAAAAAAATCATGGTTCAAAAAAGAGAATCACAACCTCCCCCGAAAAAAACCGGGGGTTACACTCAACTCGCGTAGCCCCGGCAGGGTTAAGCAATAGGGATCAGTCCGATCAGACTGTAGTTTCAGGCTCAGGTAATGGTGTTGTTTCGTCCGAGTCCAAACTCTCTTCTTTCAGCGCCTTCCTCTTTTCAGCGACCTCAGTGATCATGGCATCCTCCTCAATCTCGGCCTTGAGCTTTCTGGAATTCTTGTAGAGGTAGCGGATGACACCAGCCAGCATGATGATCTGCAGGAACAGGATCGGGAAACCTGCAATAGTTTTAACAACCTTGATCCCTTCGAGACCGCCGTTAAGGACGAAGGTAATCGAAGTCAAACCCATCAGCAGGCCCCAGAAAATTTTGATCCGCAACGGAGCTTCGTCAACATTCTTGTTGTCCTTCATGCTCATCAGCGAAACGGTCGAGGTCATGGAATCCGCGAGAGTAATAAAAGAGAGACAGATGGTGACAATCATCAGGGGCCGGATAATATCGACAAACGGCATGTATTCAAACACCTTAAGCATCAGACTCTCGGTACCGTTTTCATTCATGTAGCCAAGAATATCGATGTTCTGAACCATCTGCAGATCAAGAGCGAAACCACCGAAGGCACCGAACCAGACCATGCCGAACAGAGCGGGCGCCATCAGGTTAACAACAACAAATTCACGCAGGGTGCGGCCGTAGCAGAGCTTGACCAGGAACAGACCAACGATGGGCCCGAAGGAGAGCCAGTCGACAAACCAGTACATATCCCACCACTGTGGCCACAGGTCACCGCCAGGAAGTGGGTCAGTGAAAGTCATGGCTTCGATGAAGTTGGTGGTAAAGGCACCCATCGACTGGGTGGTCAGGTTGAAAATAAAAGCAGTCGGCCCGCAAATGATGGTGAAAACAAGCAGGCCGATAAAAATGATGGCGTTCTTGTCGCTGAGCCACTTGATCCCGTGATTAAGTCCAGTGGCACTTGAAATGGTATAGGCGGCGATAATAAACAGAGCGATCGAAACCCAGACCATAGGGCCTGGTTCAATACCAAAGGTGAAATCGAGACCGCTGCCGATCTGCAGCAATCCGTAGCCAAGCGAACCTGCAACGCCACCAGTGATCGCAACAGGTAATTCCATCAACGATACCGACAACAGACTTGTTAAGCGGCTTGCCGCCGGTTAACAGAGACAGACTAGAGCTAACCGTATAAGACTTCCCCAGGTTGTAGTAGGCCAGACCAATGGCAACCGCGGCGATACAGTAAATGGAATAAGGAGTCAGGGTCCAGTGTAGAAATGACGTCTGCATGGCCCAGATCATCGCCTCCTTGCTCCCCGCTTCCAAACCCATGCCGCCAGCCGGGGCAAAGGTATGTTTGAGCGGCTCGACCGCACCCCAGAAAACGATACCGGTACCGATACCGGCGCAAAGAGAGATGGCCCACCAGTTCCAGGTGTTGAAGTTTGGGCGTGCTTTGGCGCCGCCGAAGCGAACCTTGCCCAGAGGGTGAAAGCAGAGACCGACCAAGAAGAGAACAAAAGCCAGACAACCCAGATCAACCAGCCAGCCGATATTAATCATCAGCCACTTGAACACCCCCAAAGGAGATCGACGAAGGACTTTGAGTCAGTGAAACCGATCGCTATCAGTATGGAAAAAATAATGACTGGAAACGCTGTCGGTCCCAGCCTGATCTTCTTAAACAAACTCTGGTCATTCATCTGTAATTTCTCCTTCATCGATTAAGATAGTGACTATCTACAATTACGTTTACCGGAAATGTTTCAGCTGGATGCTTCAAAGACAAAATTCTTATAACGTTTTTCTAGCGCTGCATAACTAAATACAGCTTAGCTTTTTCTAAGCCCCGAAAATGAAGCTAAACCATGTTTGCTGTGCAAGAACCTAGCGTTTTTCGAAACAAAACACAAATGACTTTTTCGCATGGAGTCAATGTAAAAGATTCAGTTGCTAATTGTTCCGCCTTGCGACAGAAATGTAGCGCCCCGAAAAACCAACAACGCATTTTTCTATTTTGATGGAGGAAGTCATGCAATATGTACGTCTGGGCGGATCCGGTCTGAATGTCTCGAGAATCTGTCTTGGAACCATGAATATGGGAAGCAAAGAATGGAAACCATGGATTTTTGACGAATCAGAGAGCGAACCGATCATCAAGCATGCGATCGACAAAGGGGTCAATTTTATCGACCTGGCTGATTTTTATTCGACCGGTGTTAACGAAGAAATCGTCTGCAACGTCATCAACCGTATGGGGCTGCGCAAGGAATTGATCCTGACCACCAAGTGCGGTTATCCGATCGGTGGGGGCCAGAACAATCAAGGCCATTCGCGCGCTCATGTCATGGATGCAGTCCATGGTTCGCTCAAGCGCATGAATACAGACTATATCGATATTTTTATGCTCCATTACTTCGATATCAACACCCCGATCGAAGAAACCTGGAGCACCCTGAATGATATGGTTCGTCAGGGTAAAGTCCGCTATCTGCCTGCTCGACCATGTATTCCTGGCAGTTCGCCAAAATTCTGGCCGCTTGCGACAAGTACGGCTGGGAAAAACCGATCAATATGCAGCTTCAGCTCTCAGCCGCCTATCGTGAAGAAGAGCGCGAGATGATCCCCTTCTGTAAGGATCAGAATATCGGCATTTCCGTCTTCAGCCCCCTGGCCAGAGGTCTGCTAACCTGCTCTTTTGATTCGGTCCGCAACCAGACCGACTTCCACACCCACGCAATGTTCAGTGATGAAACGTCCAAAGCGATCGCCGCATCAGTTGACAAGGTCGCCCACTACCGTGGTGTCGATCCAGCCCAGGTCGCCCAGGCATGGGTTCTGCAACATCCGAACGTCGATGTCATGCTGGCCGGTGCCGATACCGCCGAACAGCTTGATACCGCCATTAACGGCCTTGAGATGGAGCCTTTTACCGAGGCCGAGCGACATGAGTTGGAACGCAACTATACCCCGCGCGACCATATCAATGACTACAATGCCGACTGCCGCATCCCACGGGAAGCGCGTCCGGCCATGGCTCCCTTTGATCAAGAATTGAAAGAAATTGCCTGATATGACTGTGGAAAACTATCGACTTGAGCATGATCTGATCGGCTCACTCAAGGTTCCGGCAGAGGCCCTATATGGCGTCCAAACACAGCGAGCTGTTGAGCTTTACCCGCTCAATGGAGAAAAACCTCTCGCGGCCTACCCCGACCTGGTTGTCTCTCTCCTTCTGGTGAAGAAGGCCGCAGCCCGGACCAACGTCGATACAGGAGACCTGCCCCAGAATCTGGGGCAGGCCATCCTGGCTGCCATCGACTATCTGCTGGAAAACTATCCGCACGATCAGTTCCCTGTTCATGCCTTCCATGGTGGCGGTGGCATCTCCACCAACATGAACATCAACGAGGTGATCGCCAATCTGGCTAATCGGATCGGCTTTGACAAGCCACTGGGCAGCTATGATCCGATTCACCCCAACGATCATGTCAACCTCAACAATTCGACCAACGATGTAGTAGCAACCGCCTGCCACCTGGCTATTATCCGTAAATGGACGGGGCTGCGCGAAGCTCTGGAATTGATGTCAGGGCAACTTTGTCGCCAGGGAGAACAATGGAAAGAGGTTGAAAAGATATCCCGGACCTGTCTTCAGGATGCCGTTGAGATCAGCTATGAGAACTTTTTCAGTGGCTATGACAGTTTGGTTAGACGCAACGCCAGACGACTGAATTCAGCAGTTTCCGAACTCTATCGTGTCAACCTCGGCAGCAATATCATCGGCCGTCGCGGCGACTGTTCCGACGCTTTTTTCGATCAGGCGATCACCACCCTGAAAGAGATTTTCGGCAGTCACCTGATTGAACGCAGTGACAATCTTTTTGACAGCACCCAGAACCATGATGATATGACCCATATCGCCAGTCAACTCGAACTTCTGGCCCGGGGCATGATCAAAATTGCCAAAGATCTCCGGTTGATGTCTTCCGGTCCACAGACCGGTTTCGGCGAAATCAGTCTGCCAGCCGTTCAACCTGGCTCATCCGCCATGCCTGGCAAGGTCAACCCGACTATTCCAGAGTTTCTGGTCCAGTGCGCCATGCAGGCGATCGGTCGCTGTCATAGTGTTCAGATAACCCAGGATCATGGCGAGCTTGAACTCAATGTGTGGGAATCAATCGTCATCAACAATGTCCTTGATGCCATGTCCTGCCTCGAAAGCGGCATCCGGGTATTCACCACTCATTGTCTTGAAGGATTGCAGGTAAATCTTGAACGCAACGAGGCCAACGTCAACACCATTATCCCAACCGTCATCCGACTGAAGAAGCTTAAAGGCTACTCCTATGCCTCCAAGGTCTTCAAGCAATCAGGTGGTGATATCAATATCATCCGTAAACATTTGCGTGATGCCGAATCTACTCGGAACTGACCGATCTAGCCTTTAATTAAATATATCGCACCCGCCAGCTGGAAATCAGCTTTCGGGTGCGGACCGCTATCACATAAGATACACAACGCATTGATTTTTCAACACTTTTACAGATTGCAGATATAGACAAGTCCCTACTATCAATGTATACATAAACCTCGTTCAACAACTCAAAAGGCGAAGTCAATATGAGAAACCTACCAAGTGCCAAGGTTATGCAAACCTTCGAGACTGCCGCCCGACTGGGCAGTTTTACTCTTGCGGCAAAAGAACTGTTTCTCACCCAGAGCGCAATCAGTCGCCAGATCAAGGGACTTGAAGATGCTCTGGAATTTGAAGTCTTCATCCGTGACAATAATCGCCTGGTCCTGACAGAACGAGGACGGATCTTTTATGAGGTGGTCAGCCAGGCACTGATCAAACTGTCAACGACTGTCAACCAACTGCGTAAGACCGAGGAACTGCGGCGTCTGCTACTGGTGACCCCGCCGACTTTTGCCACCCGCTGGCTGGTTCCCCGCTTATCCTCTTTTCAAAAAATCTGCAGTGCACCGATAACTCTGACCAATCACACCAATCTCAGTTACAGCCCAATGGGTGACTACGACTGCCAAGTTGCTTTTGGTGGTGACGAGATGGTGTCAATGGGGGGAGGCTTGCTGTTCCCAGAAGCGATTGTACCGGCCTGCACCCCGGCCCTGAAGCAGCGTATCCTCGATAGTGGCAGCCTTAACGGTATCCCGCTGCTCCACACTCTGAACGAGAACAATTGCCGCCTCCCTTACTGGGAAATATGGATGGATCGGTGTGAAAACCCGCCGCTTTCACCTTCGACCGTCGACATCGCAACTGGCTTCGAATTCTGTACCCAGAACCAGACCATCAACGCCGCCGAGACCGGACAGGGGATCGCCATGGTCGATATCAACACCGCATCGCACATCCTTAAATCGGGACTTTTGGTCCCCTTTGGATCGCCGGTAAATACCATCTATGGCTATTGGATCTTCCCTTCAACCAGCAGACTGGCTGATGACGAAGCATCACGGGCTCTGTACGACTGGATCAGGGAAGAAGCACGTCTAAGCCTGCAGGAATCGGAAAAGCTGGTCAACCAGGAGTAAGGCCCTTGGGGGAAAGAAAAGAAAGCAAATAACAAAAAAGGATTCAGTCTGACATAAGGACGATGCTGACCGGAACAGCCTTGCAGCTGTAGCAGGTCAGCATCGCTTGTTTTAGCTGGCAACAAATCAGGAGAATGATGAATCCGGTTATCTACTTGCAATCACAGGCCTTGTTCCCGGCAACAATCTCCTGCCAGTCACCGATGACTTCATGGGTCCAGCAATCATCAGCACCTGCCGCCTCGCGCATCACCAGAACCAGGATGTAGGACAACTCCTGGGGTGTTGCTCCAGCATCCAAGGCCCCCTTAAAATGCTTGAGTACGCACGGTTTCGATCTGGATTTAATCGATAGAGCAAAACATATGAACTGGTAGGTTTTTCATCAATTGTACGCTTGCTGCTGTACAATTCATCCATTTGATCAAGCATTTCGGTAAATTCGGGAAAAAATTCTGCAATAAGTCTCATGGTGTCACTCCTCGCTACGTTCGCTACTTAAAAAAGTACCCCTCATTGGTTATCCGCCTCGAATAAAAATAGTTCCTGACAGCCATCGAAACAAACGATTTAACTGCAGTGATTCGATGCAATATTCTCATTTGTTCAGCACTTTACCGTCGAATCAACTATAATTACCCTGCCCATTTTACGGAGATTAGATTTGCTAGCCACTGCTCCATGATTATTTAGCATTGAACCATGCAGAAATCTCATTTGCGTTTTTGATCGTCAGCAGACAAAGATAACAACAAAGGTCACACTTAATCATCAGTGACGTTTCCTGATTGCAGATCATGGATCAGACAATCAACCTTCTCCGTTGCCGAAAATTTAAGGAGTGTCATATTATGAAAGCATCAGCACAGATCCCTTTGAACAGGGCAGAAACTTGGCTCGAAAAGCCGAAGCAGCAATACATCAACGGCTTATGGTTGTCTGGAAACGCAGCAGAGTGGGGCGTGATCAACCCAGCGAATGGCGCAGAATTGTGCCGTTTCGTCATGGCCGGCAGCGAACAGGTCGAACAGGCGGCTCAAGCCGCCAACCATTGCTATGAAACAAAGGGTTGGAGCAGGGTCAGTCGAGCGGACAAAGCAAAAAACTGCGCCAGATCGCCAGCTTGATCCGCGAGCATGCGGAAGAGCTGGCTGTTCTCGAAACTCTTGCCAACGGTAAGCTGTATGCAGAATCGAGCAGCGACGATATTCCGACCTGTGCTGACATTTTCGACTACTATGCAGGCTGGACCGATAAATTCTACGGAGAGACAGCACCGGTGGATGAAGGTTATCTCAGCTATACCCTCAAGGAACCGGTCGGCGTTTGCGGCCTGATTGCACCCTGGAATTTTCCGCTTTACCAGGCCAGCCTTAAAATCGCCCCGGCTCTGGCCATGGGCAATCCGGTCGTTATTAAACCTTCAGAGTATACCCCCTTGACCGCAATCTATCTGGTTGAATTGATCGATCGCTACCTCGATTTTCCCGCCGGTGCGATCAATCTGTTATTGACGGACGGCGCCATGGCCAATCAAATGACCATGAGCAACAGAATCCACAAGATATCCTTCACCGGCAGCACCGGTGTCGGGCGCAAGATCGTTGAAAATTCAGGCTTGTCAAATCTCAAATCAGCGACATTGGAACTGGGTGGAAAATCTCCCTGTATCTTCTTCGACGATACTCCCGACCTGCAAGCAGCCGTCGACAGGGCCTTTACTGTCATGTTTCACACAAAGGTGAAAATGTTCCGAACCAACCCGCTTTATCATCCACGATAAGATCTACGACCAAGTCGTTAGTGTCTGATCGCCAAGGCAGAAGCTGTCAAATGTGGCGATCCTTTTGCACCAGATTCAACTCAGGGTGCTCAATGCAACAGGGCTCAATATAGAAAGGTTCTGGATTACATTGAAGTGGGAAAAACAGAAGCCGAGCTGGTTGCTGGCGGTTATGCCGACTTAGAAGGCAACAATGCTGATGGTTATTTCATCCGTCCGACCATCTTCTCAGACGTCAACAATAAAAGCCGCATTGCTCAGGAAGAGATCTTCGGGCCAGTCCTCTGCTGTACCCGTTTTAAACGGTTGAAGAAGCCGTAAAGCTTGCCAACGACAGCGCCTTTGGCCTGGCGGCAGGAATCTACACTTCAGACATATCCAGAGCACATCGTGTCGCTGAACAGATCGACGCTGGCATGGTTTTTATCAATCGCTACGGCTGTTACGGGCTAAGCAGCCCTTTTGGAGGGTTCAAACAGAGTGGCTGGGGTAAAGAGATGGCGATTCATTCGCTCAACTCATACACCAAAACTAAAACGATCTGGATCGCGTACGGAAATGAGTAGCCCTCTCACTGGGGTAAAAAACCGTGACAGCAAGGCAGATCTTTGTTCAACCTGCCTCCACACAGCTTGAGGCCATTGGCTTCAGAGCTGTCGGAATCTGCCCCTCACAGGGGATTCTCACCTGACACAATCCGCAAGGGGTCGCACCGGTCCCGAATTCTTCCTGTACATAGGGGCGGTCACTGTGCGAATATAGCGGGAGCAGGCTTGCTTGTCATGGCCTGCAGCCGTTGTAATGGCCCCAACCGGACAACGTTTGACACAGGCTCCGCAGCTGCCTTTGGCGTACCAGAGGCACCAGGCCTGATAATCATCGCCGTACGGGCGCGGTGTCACCGGCAGTTTGACCTTCGCCACCACAGAGCCGAAGCGCACAGCTTTCCCCCAGCGGGTGATCAGGCCATCCGACAAACCGAAAGTGCCGAGTCCGGCAACAAAGGCGGTATGGCGTTCAGACCAGTTGGATGCAATGCCGAGCTTGTCTGACTGTCGATAGTCATAATCGGGCAGGCGTTCCGGGGCCACCGCAGGATGCCCCGATTCAGTCAAAAACCTCGCCAGATGCTGACGGAGCTCGCAGTTGAACGCTTCGCCATGATAGCGCGAGCGCGCCCCACCGTTCAGACGGGAGAGTCCTCTCCCGGCGCTGATCGGCACGGGTCGCTTCAGTTTGCGGAAGAACGTAACTGATCACACACAGCTGATCCGGCCTGACGACAGCCTCTGGAAATGCAAGCTTAAAGACTTCTGCAGGAGTCCAGTAAAAAGAGCCGATCATCTCTTTTATCCTGGCAAAGAGAGGATCATGACCAGCCGCAATAGCTATCCGGGGCTTTCCCCAGGCCTTTTCATCATGTTCCATATGCAGATTGTTTGATGCAGCCGACAGCCAATAAGCGGAAAGACTCTCCTCAACCTCGCTTAACGACATGGTCCCATCTGTTCCACAATCATTTTGACTCACAATGCTTACCTCCCGGCTCCATCAGATCAATAAAACAATTCGCTCACGCCATGAACCCATTCATCTATCATCGAGATATTCAGATGGAGTGGTTGCACTCTGCCTTAATAACCGTCATCCAGCGTTTCAGGAAAAAATCATTGCGGCCGGCTCTGCCGATGGAATGGCACCGGTCAGCGGCCGGGCCGGCGCTACTTTCGCACTTGCACAAATTTAATACCCTCACCGCTTGAGGGTCCCTTCGAGCGTCCTGTTCTGACCTCATCCTTTCCCGGGACTGTATATATCTACGAATTTTTCTCCTGTTCGGGACTGCCAATCAACATCAGATAACAATCGGCCGGGAGTCGGGTCTCCGGAGCTGGCGCCAGTTGCAACTCGGTTTCGGGGCGCTCGATGGCAATAATTGAGCATCCTGTTTTGGGACGTAACCGTGTCTCCTCAATTGTTTTGTCGACCAGAGCCGGAGGCACTGCCCGGCGGAAGATGGTAACCCCTTCGGTCAAAAAAATGGATTCCTTCGATTCAAGGATATTCATCAGAATACTGGCTCCGACCGAGGCATTGGAAACAACAAAGTCCGCACCGGCGGCATAGAGCTGGGCGACATTCTCTTCAGTGTTGGCGCGCGCGACAATCCTCATATGCGGGTTGCTGTTACGACTGCTCAACGTCAGAAAGATGTTGATACTGTCATCGTTGGTGGTAATAATCAGACCTTTGGCCTGTTCAATACCGGATTGTTGGAGGAGATAACGGTTGGTTGCATCACCGATCACCGCAATGTGATTTTCACAATGGATATTTTCTTCCCGGTCGATCAGAATATAGGGACCGGTTTTCGGTCGAGAAAACTCGCTGCCGCACAACCGATCCGGCCATGTCCGAGGATGTAGACCAGCTCATCATCATCCTGCTCTCCGATCACGGTTCCATGTTCCTCAACTGGTCACGGGTCCCGGCGAGGACGATCAGTGAGGCAGGGCCGAGCCTGGTATCTTTCTGGGGAATGGTAAATGTCCCCCTCTCCCAAACACCGATGACCGTCATGCCGGTCTGTTGTCTAATCTGGGCCTGTTCCAAGGTCATATCAACAAAGGGGGTCCCATAGACCGGGATTTCAGCGATCTGCAATTCATCGAAAGAATCGATGACATGGGCCATGGCCCCACAGGTTGTCGAACGGATCCCAAGGTAGCGTCCGATAATACGGTGCAATGGAATTGCTTTGTCCGCTCCGGCCAGGCGAGTCAGGTCAACATGGTCAGGATCTTCAACCACAGCGGCTATCGGCGTCTTGCACAGAGAGCGGATGGTCAGGCAAAGGTTGATGTTTTCGGTATCGCTGAGATTGGCAAAAATGTAGCGGGCAGAATCGACCCGCACTCTTTCAAGCATTTTTTTCATCCGTTGGAGATCCACAGACAACCCGGATATTTTCGTCTTCTTCCAGCTGTAAAGACTCTTCATAATCATCCGTGATCACGACAAAGGATCTTTCGACTCTCCAGATTGCGCAAGAGAACCCGCGCAGTCGGATTGACTCCGAACACCAGCACATGGCCTTTGGTTTCCGGAGGAAGGGAGAAGCTGGGGCGATAGCGTAAACGCTGCTCAATCCACGGAGCGAGAAACAGACTGATCAGGCCGAAAGGCAGAATAATAAGCAGAAAAACAACACCGGAAACGGTGACAAGGGCGGCGAAGGCATAACCGAGATCGGTATGAAAAGTGATGTCACCAAAGCCAGAGTGGTCATGACCGTAATGGCCCAATAGACTCCGGCAATAAAGGAAAACTCACGCCCTTCCAGATGAAACATCAGGTAGCGGAAAACCGAGGCATAGACCAGGATCATCAACAGCAGAAAAACACTGTAATACAACAACAATTTCAGGTTCTGTCTGGCACGACCACGCAAGAAGTAGGCAAGTTCAGCAGATATCGTCTTCATCGGTCCTCAGGAATTATAAGTTTTTCCGACCAGCATATAAAAATACACTTTCAGAACCAATAAAAAAGGTTCCCGAGCAACGCATGAAGGTAAAAATACAGCCACCCCGAAAGGCTTAAAGATTATATACGACGCAGTGAGGCAGAGCCATAGCCAATATAATCCTGTCTATTTCAATTTTTACCGACCACTACTGTCAACTGTTCAATATTACTGATAACGACCGTTGGTGAAACACCCCAGGGATCGAACAGTGCCGTATCACTGCGCTTGACCCAGGCCGACTTCATACCGGCTGAAACAGCTCCGATCACATCGAAAGGATTGCTCGAAATCAGCCAGGCATCGCTGCCGCCGACACCAGCCTTGCGCAGAAAATGAGCGTAGACTCCGGGACTCGGCTTAAAAGTCTTCAGCTCATCGACACTGATCAGATCCGTGAAGAAGTTACGGATCCCCGCCTGTTGCAGCAGCATCTCCTGAGCTTCAACGGTCCCGTTGGAAAAGCGTAAAGGTCGGCACCGCTCTCCTTCAAAGCCTCAAGCCCTGGTTTGACATCGGTAAAAACCGGCAGGCTCCTGTAGACATCAAGCAACTCGGTCTTTTGAGCTTCGGTCAACTCTGACTGGTAATAGGCATCGGTGAAGTCCAGCGCCTGGCGGGTGCAGACAGAGAAGGTTCATAGTTCTGCATCAAACCTTTACGAAAAGAATATTCCAGCTGCTTGTCGCGCCACTTCTCGGCGAAAGCGGATGCCCGATCGCCGACCATGTAGCGCAGGCCAGGACCACACCGTTGGTATCGATCATGGTTCCATACACATCAAAAGCCAGAACTGTCGCCATCGTTTTCTCCTCTTCTCTGTACGATCAGGACAGATAAGTGTTGGAATCGACCGGTGCTTCATCACGTTGGACACCGGTGTAATCCCGAACAACCTCGGCCACGCGAATGCGATAAGATTGAAACAGGGCATCCTTTCCCTTTTGTTGGGCCAGACGATGTTCAAGCAGATTGCGCCAGGTCGTGATCGATTCTTCATCACGCCAGAAAGACAAGCTCAATAACTTATTATCATCAACCAGACTCTGGAAACGTTCAATCGAAATAAATCCGTCACAGTTTTCCAGAAAAGAACGCAGCCCGTCAGCAAGCTGCAGATATTCTTCCTGCCCTTGTTGCGAGGGGATCACTTCAAAGATAACGGCATACATTTTTTCTCTTTCTCCTCTAGAGGAGTTAAGCCAGAGTTCCAGTCGATCGATCTGATCAAGCAGAGCCCGAGTGTCATTCAGACTGTTGGCCGACAGTAGTGCACCCTGCAGAGTAACAATAAATTTGAGCCCGAACACTTTTGCGTGGCATGACCTCCCCTACAACAGCTAGTTGCCTGACTAACTATAGTTTTTTCCTCCGTGATGGCAACCGTTGGGACAATCCACCTCTAGAGCACCGCCATTTCATGACGTTAAAGTTCATCATACAATTAACTTGCGGTGAAATTCAGTGACCGTTAACATCATGATCGCTCATCGACAGATCCATTTCCCCCTTCAAAGGAGACTGATTGTGAACAAAATTGATATTCTGCAAGTTGCCCCTTACCCCGATTGGGATGTAGACGCATTAGAACGGCACTTCACCTTACACCGCTATTTTGAAGCAGAAAACAAGCAAACCTTTTTAGCGAATTGTGCTGCATCGGTGCGAGGAATTGCAACCCGTGGAGATACAGGGGCAAGCCGCGACATGATCGAAGCGCTGCCGAATCTTGAAATCATTTCAGTTTATGGCGTTGGAGTTGATGCGATCGATATCGATCTCGTCCGCACGCGGGGATTCGCGTCACCAACACACCAGATGTCCTGACCAAAGATGTTGCCGATCTGGGCATGGCTATGATGTTGGCTGCCGCACGCGGTCTTGTTGCAGCTGAAAACTGGGCTCGATCCGGAGCCTGGGCAGAACACGGAATGTTCCCTCTCCAGACCCGGGTCAGCAATAAGCGGGTTGGAATTCTCGGCCTTGGCCGTATCGGCTACGAAATCGCCAAACGCTGCGCCGCGTTTGATATGGATATTGCCTATACCGACCTGGTCCCGCGCGACCTTGCCTCGAGCTGGACCTTATCGACAACGCCAGAGAGCTGGCTGAGCGTTCCGACTTTCTTTTGTTGCAGCGCCAGGAGGTCCGGAAACCCGGCACCTGGTTGACCGTTCGGTGATTGAAGCGGTGGGAGCCAAGGGCATGCTGATCAATATTTCCCGGGCCTCAAACATTGACGAAGAAGCCCTGCTCGCTGCGTTGGAAACAGGCAAACTGGGCTTTGCCGCCCTGGATGTTTTTGCAGGGGAACCGAACCTGAACCCGCGTTTTCTCAAACTGAATAACGTCCTGCTTCAACCTCACCATGCCAGCGGCACAGTAGAAACACGAAAAGAAATGGGCCGACTGGTCCGTGAGAATCTAGTCGCTCATTTCAGTGGCGAGGCGCTGTTGACTCCGGTGGTCTGATTGCAGGGCTTTCCCGCATCTCTTTGAGAAACACCGACGGCAAACGAGGAAAGACTTGCGGCACAGATATATGGCTGTAATGACTTTCGCAAAGAGCTTTGTTTTCCTGCTTGCAGCTACGGTGTCCTGGCCTGACGCAATTTAATCTCCTTGATAAGAGAACCTGATCCCTCCTATAGTGAATACGAACTTTAAGTTCGCATTGCAGCAGAAAAGGGGTCAACATGAAACGTATTCTTGTTCACGCTGTCAGTGAAGAGGCCGTCAAACCAATCAGCACAACCCTCATGGACGGCTACGCGCTGGAATTCTGTAATAACAGTCAGGAAGCCCAGTCTCTCTATTCCTCCGGCCTTTTTGAATTTGCTATTTTCGAACTCGGTTTGCTTTTAAACGATGGCGTTGCTTCTGTTATAAAACCGGCTTTGTTGCAAGTCAGTTAACTCCCTTGGTCATAGTTTGCAGTCCCGAAGAGTCAGAATCGGTATTTCAGGGCATCGCCGAACATGCTTCGGCCTGCCTGGTTTATCCTATCATGCCATCGGAAATAACCCTGACTTTCGACAGATTGAAAAGCAATGCCAGGATTGATGCTGAGCTGCAATCACTGCGTGAGAAGATCGCGGTTCCGGTTGAAGAAGTCCTGGGGCGCTCCCGAAATGCATTAATGCAGGCGGTGTTAAAGCAGGTAAAAACAGCCGCTCTCACCAATGCAACCATCCTGATTAATGGTGAAACCGGTGTTGGAAAAAGCATGCTTGCAAAATTCATCCATGAGAAAAGCCGAAGGAATAAAGGCCCATTCATTTCCGTAAACTGCGGTGCGATTCCCGACTCACTTGTAGAAAGTGAATTGTTCGGACATGAAAAGGGAGCATTTACCGGTGCGATCAGAAGAAAAATGGGACAATTCGAAATTGCCGATGGCGGCACTATATTCCTGGATGAGATTTCGGCTCTATCCTTTCATGTACAGGTCAAACTCCTTCATGTCCTGCAGGACAAGCAGATGGTCAGAGTCGGTGGAGAAAAACCGGAGGCTATTGATGTCCGTGTTATTGCAGCGAGCAATGACAACCTTGAGGACATGTGCACACAGAATCAATTTCGCAGAGATCTTTATTACCGTCTGAACGTATTTCCTGTGAGCGTTCCCCCTTTACGTCGAAGAAAGGAAGATATCCCCGCCCTTGCTTACCACTTTATTCATCAGTTCAACATTGCTCATAATAAAAGCATAGAAGGCATTACAAAAGAGGTATTGGACCTTCTTGTTAATTATGATTGGCCCGGAAACATCAGAGAATTACAAAACGTGCTGGAAAGAGCTCATATCCTTGAAGAGGGAGCCTTTATCGCTTCCTCGAGCTTATCTGCAGAATTGGTGTCGTCCGGCGGAGTGATGTCTGGTGATATGATCAACACGATGCTGCCGATCACTGAAGCCCGGAAAATGGTCGTCAATATTTTTGAGCGTCGCTATTTGTCACAAATCCTCACAGAGAATCGGGGGAGTATCCAACGAAGTGCACTTCAAGCCGGGATCAGTACACGCCAATTGCAGAACTGATGATTAAGCATCACATAAAGAAGGAAGCATTCCGATAAACATGAACCAATAGTTCGTTTTCAGATTTTGTTTTTGCGTATAAGCAGCAGAACTCTACCAATTGAGTATTGGTACGTAATTTGAATCAGTTCTGATTAAATTCCGACTAATTCGTTCAGAAACGGCCATCTACATGACTTTCAAGTCATGGTTCGCACAAACTGCAAGGTGGGTTTACCAGCGCCGTGAAAGAGTTTTGATCTATGACGAACTTCTCAAGGATAGAGCGTTCTTTTGTCTCAACTCCAGACGGTTGTTGCTCCCAGGCTCAAGGTGGGATTGTTGCAACGGCTTTTCCAGATGCAACTAATGCTGGTGCTGAGATATTGAAGCAGGGGGAAATGCGGTCGATGCCGCAATCGCTTCGGCTCTGGCTTTATGTGTCTGCGAACCGCAGGCGTGCGGAATAGGAGGTCAGTCGTCGGTTCTTCTACATATCAACGGTTGCTCCTTTGCGCTGGAAGGATCCGGCAAAATTCCTGCCCTGTTGGATCGGACGGAGATGACACTCGATGATGTTGTGTCCGGCTATAGAGCGACAACGGTTCCGACAACGCTGGCGGTTCTCTCCTATGCCCACAATAAATTCGGTCAACTTTCCTGGTCCGAGGTTATTGCTCCGGCCATCCAGATTGCCTCCAATGGCTACCGGATCTCCAAATTACAGAACTATTTGCTGAAACGTGAACGACATTTCTTCTCTCTGGCGGAGAGCGGTTCGGGTATACGTTACTTTTTCAAAAACAGACAATCTGCTTATCCCCAGGGAGAGCTGTTTGTCCAACCGGAACTCGCCGCTGTCCTTAAAGTTATCTCCGACAAAGGTGTAGAGGCATTTTACCGTGGAGATATCGCTGGAATCATCGACGAGGACATGGAGAAGAACGGTGGTTTTTACGCAAGGAAGATCTGGCTGACATTCCCTGGCCAAGTGAAGAACCGGTCATCCGGACACGATTTCTCGATCAGGTGATCATGACGATGCCCCCTCCGACCCAGGGCAGAGTCCTGCTTTTAATTCTGCAGCTCCTGGAAAAACTGATTCAACAAGGGATAACACCAGACAGTCGGGACTGGCCCCTTTATTTGATAGATACTCTGTTGCTCGGCTATGAAGAGAGGATGAATTCCCCCCTTTGCCTGAAAAACTATAATGCTGATGAAGACCCCATTCTCGTCGATCGGCATTTCATCCAGAACAGAGTCGATAAAATCCTGCGCCGCGAAGTTCAGTCGATGCCGATGCCCCAGTTGCATGGAGGTGAAACAACCCATCTATCTGTTATGGATGCGCATGGAGACTCCGTCTGCATCACTCAATCTGTCAACATGGTTTATGGTGCGAAAGTGGCGGCTGAGAGCCTTGGATTTATTTACAACAACTACCTCATCGATTGCTGGTCATTTAACGACCAGCACCCTTACGGTCTCAAGGCAGGAGGTCACGCTCCTTCATCTCTTGCGCCCTTTATGATCATGAAAGAAGGAAAACCATGCTTTCGGCCGGCAGCCCCGGTTCCCAGCGGATCGTTTCGACTTTGGCACAATTCGTCACCCATGTTCTTTATTCAGATATGTCGATTTCCAAGGGGATGATGATGCCGCGCCTGCACTGCCAGGAGCAGGGCAAGGTTCAAATTGAAGAAGGTGGTTTTCCGCCGGCAGTTGTCGAACTGCTCAGAGAAGCTGGATTTGTGGTCGAGGAAAAACCCTCTTTTTACTTTGGTGCAGTACATGCTGTGCTTGCTAAACAATTTTCTTATGGATTTCAGGGCGTTGCAGAAATGCGCCGCGACGGAACCGTCAAAGGGCCGATCATGGCCTGATCAATCGGGCCAGCGGAATAAAACCATCGGGAGAACACTTTGAAAAACACCATGGTTGTTTAATCTATGGGAAAGCTTCCGTTCCTGATAACAGTGCCACATGGCGGAACCCTGGTGCCGGATGAAGTGAGTGCCGTTGTTCGTATCACTGACAAGGATTTATTCGATGATTCGGATAGCTTTACAAACATTATTTACGAAGTCTCGAATGATGTTGAAGCAGAGATCGTATTCAATATCGCCCGTGCCTTTATAGATGTAAACCGAGCTGAGGATGAACTGCCACCGGATTGGACCGACGGAGTTATTAAAAGTGCCACCTGCTACAAGCGGCCAATTTATAAATCAGGCTGCCAACCGGGGCCCGCACTGGTGGAACGTTTGCTGGATAAATATTACCGGCCTTTCCACGCATCTGTTTCAGCGGCGCAGGCAAACCCGAGCATAAAAATTGCGCTGGACTGCCACTCAATGGCGGATGTTGCCCCGATAGTCGCCCCCGACAGCGGCAAACGGCCCCTGTTCAATTTAGGTGACAGCAATGGTTACGCCTGTGACCCGCGCATTACGGAGTTGCTAAAGGAAAGCATTATGGATGGTTTTGCTTTGAACGAGCAAGACATCTCCATAAATCGGCCTTTTAAAGGAGGCTATATCACAAGAAAATATGGGAAACAAAACTAAACCATGGATTCAGATAGAAATGAACAGAAGCCTCTATTTATCCGAGCCCTGGTTTAACAGCAATACGTTAACGGTTGAAACAGAAAGGCTTCAGGATCTAAACAGATGCTTTCTCAATACTTTGAGAAACTTTCACGAAAGGGCTGCCGCAAAACTGTAATTGAATACCGATAACATGCAAGATAAACCACAACAAGAAGAGGAGGTAGAACATGCAAAAGAACCGCTTCACAATTATGTTGGTTTTCCTGTCAATAGTCCTGTTCACAGTGACGTCCGCCTTGGCTCAGGCAGAAGTCCCCAAAGGAAACGGAACCCTGTCAGTCGTCATTGATGCTGATCCGCCAACCATCGATCCACATTCTTCCAGCTCCACTCTTGTTTTTGTTGTTGGTTACCACGTTTTCGAAGGTTTGTATGCCCTGGACGGATCATTCAAGCCAATCCCCATGCTCGCAGAGACACTGCCTGAAATCAGTCGTGATAAATTAACCTATACCATCAGTTTGCGGCAGGGGTTGAGTTTTCATAACGGTGATCCGGTCACAGTTGAGGATGTCGTTGCTTCAATTAAACGTTGGGGCGCCCGGAGCAAGTACGGCAAGGGGATTTTCAAGCATCTGGAAAGCATTGCTGCCGTGGATCAGAAAACGATTGTCATCAAGATGAAGAGACCGACCGGAACAGTCGTTACCGCTTTGGCTATGCCGAATGGTGGAGCCTTTATCTACCCGAAGGATCTGTGTGAGAAGTATGCCGATAAACCACTGGAAGAGTATGTTGGGACCGGACCGTTCAAGTTCGTTGAATGCGCCCGAACCAGCACATTAAAATGATCCGATTTGATGGATATCAACCGGTTAAAGCGGCAGCAAACGGTTTTGGCGGCCATAAGGTCGCAGGAGTCAAGGAACTGCTTTTTGTTCCCATCACCGACGAATCGGTGCGTCTGAACGGTGTTGAAGGTGGTGAATATGACTTTGCCGACTTTGTCCCGGTCGATGAGTATGACCGCCTCAAGGAAAGTCCCGGAATCCAGACTCTCGCTTCCAGTCCACGAGCCTGGTTCGCCTTCAATTTCAATAAGCGCGCTGGCGTCATGAGCAACATCAAAATGCGCCAGGCTTTTCAAGCCGCTCTCGATATGGGCCAGATCATGGCCGCTGGCTACGGCAACAAGGCCTTCTGGCGTCTTGACCCAAGCCTGATGCTGCGTGAACAGGTCTGGGCTTCTGATAAGGGTAAAGAACTCTACAATCAGGCAAATGTTGAAAAAGCCAAACAACTGGCGAAGGAAGCTGGTTACAAGGGCGAACAGATCGTCTGGATGTCTGGGACCCTGGAGTACAACCTGTCTTTGGTGGCAAAGACTCAACTGGAAAAAGCCGGTTTCAATATTGACCTGCAGTCGATGGAATGGGCAACGCTCTCATCCCGGCGCAAAAACCCTGAAATGTGGGATATTTTCAGCACAGGTATGACTTTGAAGCCTGATCCGACCATGTTCACCGCATATAACTCCAAATATGCCGGTTGGTGGGAAAGCCCAGAGCTGAATGATTATCTGGCCCGGATGCAGGTTGAGGTTGATTTCGACCAGCGCTATGCCCTGGCTGAAAAGATTCAAGAGCTCTTTTACAAAGAGGTTCCGACCATCAAGGTCGGTGACTATGCCAACCTGCGAATTGCCGGAAGTAACGTCAAAGGCTTTAAAAATCTGAATGAAATTTTCTTCTGGAATGTCTGGAAGGATTAATGCGCTGCATTCAACAGGGCTCAGGCTCACTGATTACCCGGTGGCCCGAGTCCTGACGTTAAATTGCCACTAACCATAAGGGAAAAGACTCTTGTTGAAATATCTGTTCAGAAGATTGCTGATGCTGGTTCCGGTACTGTTCTGTGTCGGGACAATCGTCTTTTTTGTCATGCATCTGATGCCGGGGGACCCCGCCTCAATGATGCTGGGACCTGAAGCAACAGATGAAGAGATCCGCGCCCTGACGGAAAAGATGGGATTGAATCGTCCCGTGCTTGTCCAGTTTTTCGAATGGTTCAGTCATGTTATTCGGGGCGACCTCGGCAGCTCGCTGTTTTTCAGGGGAAGTCGGTCAGCAGTGTTGTTTTTGAGCATTTTCAGGCGACCCTGATCCTGACCTCCTTCGGTCTTCTGCTCTCGATCATTTTTGGAGTGACCGCAGGTATCTTTGCCGCGACATTCCATAACCGTCTGCCTGACCGGACGGTTATGCTGTGTACCTCTTTTGGAGTTGCGATACCGAATTTCTGGCTCGGGCTGATGCTGGCTTTGGTTTTTGCTATTCTGTTTCCGATTCTGCCCCCGGCAGGCTACAGACCATTGTCATCAGGGTTCTGGACGAGCATGAGTTACCTGATCTTACCGGCTGTCGCTCTGGCTTTCGGCCAGGCTTCTCTGTTGGCCAGAATGACCCGCGCCAATATGCTTGAAGTATTGCAAAATGACTACATACGCACTGCGCGATCAAAAGGGGTGGCGGAATGGCTGGTTATTTTTAAGCATGCCTTAAGAAACAGCATGATTCCTACGGTAACGGTTATAGGGCTCTCTTTTGCTAATTTGATGGGAGGGGCGGTTGTGACAGAGCAGATCTTCAACATTCCAGGGATAGGACGGTTGTTGATCAAATCGGTTTTTACCCGCGATTACCCGGTTATTGAAGGTATCGTTCTGTATATTGCGCTGGCATGGGTCGTGATCAATTTAATTGTTGATCTCACCTATTCGATTCTTGATCCCAGAATCAAATACTGATTGAAACAGAGTCATATCAATAAACCCACAGGCATTAGATATGGATACATACGCGATAAAATATCAGCTCATTGAGATCGGGCAACAGTTCCGGGAGTTTTCACGAAATAAAACAGCGATGTTCGGTTTGCTGCTGCTACTGACGTTTCTGCTGATGGCATTTTGCGCCCCGCTTCTGGTTTCGCATCCGCCCGGAGACATGAACCCGGCGATTCGATTAAGCCCGCCCGATTCAGAATACCTGTTCGGTACCGACCGATTTGGCAGGGATATCTTCTCCAGAATTATCTATGGCGCCCGCGTCTCGCTGGGGGTGGGTTTAAGTTGTTGTTATGATAACAACAGTGTGTGGTTTTTCCTGGGACTGCTGGCCGGTTATTTTCGTGCTGTCGATGAAGTTCTGATGAGGGTTCTCGACGCCATGATGGCTTTCCCCGGAATCGTTCTAATGATCGCTATCATGGCGGCACTTGGATCGAATCTGGGGAACGTCATTCTCGCACTTTCTATTGTCTATACCCCACGAATGGCACGGGTAGCCAGAAGCGCGGTTATTGTTCAGAAAGAGTTGAGTTATGTCGAGGCGGCCCGTTCGTCAGGAGCCGGGCACATGCGTATTCTTATCCTGCACATCCCCCGCAACTGCGTCGCACCGGTCATCATTCAGGCCACGATGATCTTTGCCTATTCCGTTCTGGCCGAATCGTCACTCAGCTTTCTTGGTGTCGGCGTTCCTCCTGAAATTCCTACCTGGGGCAACATACTGAGTGACGGCAAGGTCTTTTTGCGCAGAGCCCCGTGGATCAGTATCTTTCCGGGAGTCACCATTGCCTTCTGCGTTCTGGCACTTAATTCTCTGGGGGACGGTTTACGTGATTTTCTGGACCCGAAAATACGGAATAAAAGAAATGAGCAATAGTCTACTCACAATCGAAAACCTGACGACAGAGTTGATGCTGGACAGCGGTCCGGTCAATGCGCTGGACGGAGTTTCATTTGCTGTCAACGCCGGTGAACTTTTAGGCGTTGTCGGCGAAAGTGGTTGCGGTAAAGCCTGACAGCTTTGTCGATCATGCGGTTGCTGGCCGAGAATGGGCGCAATTCGGGTGGTCGTATCATGCTCGGTGAGGACGACCTGCTGCAAAAATCGAAAAAGGAGATGCGCGCTATTCGCGGGAACCTGATTGCCATGATCTTCCAGGAACCGATGACCTCGCTCAATCCGGTCTATACCGTCGGCAATCAGATCAGGGAAAGTATTCTGTTACACCAGGATTGCTCTCGATCTGAAGCCAGGACTATAGCAATCAATGCGTTACGCAAGGTCGGCATACCTTTACCCGAACAACGCTTTTCAGAATTTCCCCACCAGCTATCCCGGAGGGATGCGGCAACGTGTGATGATCGCCATGGCCCTCGCCTGCAGGCCGAAGCTTTTGATTGCAGATGAGCCGACGACTGCGCTGGATGTGACCGTCCAGGCTCAGATTCTGCGCCTGATCCGCGAATTGCGGGATGAGATTGGTATGGGGGTCATGCTGATCACCCACGATCTTGGTGTTGTCGCCGAGATGTGTAGCCGGATTGTTGTTATGTACGCCGGAAAAGTTGTTGAAACCGGTCCGGTAGAGAAGATATTTGATGCACCTCTGCACCCTTACAGCGAAGGGCTGCTTAATTCTATTCCCCGAATTCGGGGAGAGATCCCGGAGGAATTGCCGGTCATCGAAGGGATGGTCCCACAACTATCAAAAATGCCTCAAGGATGCAGGTTTCATGCGCGCTGTCCCTATGTCGAGGAGCTCTGTAGAACAATAAATCCGGAATTGATTTTACAGGAGAGTGAGCGTTACGTTGCTTGCTGGAAATATCAAGAGAAACAGACTGGAGCCTGAATTGATGAGCATCCCCCTTTTAAGAGTTGAAAAATTGCGTAAATGGTTCCGTCTGTCTTCGGGATTGTTTTCTGAACGACGGTATGTAAAAGCAGTCGATAACGTCTCGTTTGAACTGTATGAAGGTGAGACCCTCGGCATTGTCGGCGAAAGTGGCTGCGGTAAAAGTACTCTGGGAAGGGCTGTCCTGCGTCTGATCGAACCGACAGATGGAAAAATTGTTTTCGAAAACAGAGAAGTCACGCATCTACCTCACAAGCAATGGCAGGAAATGCGTAAATATATGCAGATGATCTTTCAGGATTCACATGCATCATTAAACGCTCGGATGCGGGTCGGAAAATAATCGAAGAACCTCTCAAATCTATAAAATCGGTTCAGCGAAGGAACGTAAACAACGGGTTCTTGACCTGTTGAAAACCGTTGGTTTGCCGGACGATGCAATTTACAAGTACCCCCACGAATTTTCCGGTGGGCAGCGGCAGAGAATCGATATAGCCCGCGCTCTGGTGCTGAATCCAAGGATTATCGTTTGCGATGAGGCAGTTTCAGCCCTGGATGTTTCCATTCAGTCCCAGGTCCTGAATCTGATGAGAAAATTGCAGAAACAGTTTAATCTGGCCTACTTGTTCATATCGCACGATATGAGTGTCATCCGGCATATCAGCGACCGTGTTGTCGTTATGTATTTGGGACGAATCGTCGAGGTCGCAGAAAAAACCGCTTTTTCGCCAATCCGAAACATCCCTATTCACGTGCTCTGCTTTCAGCGATACCTGTTCCTGATCCCAAAATAAAAAGTCAGCGGATTATCCTTGAAGGTGATGTCCCGAGCCCTGTAAATCCGCCAAGTGGTTGCCATTTCAGAACCCGCTGTCCGGTTGCAAGAACAGAATGCTCATCTGATGAACCTGAACTGAGAGTTATTGAGCCGGGACATTCCGTGGCTTGTCCCTGGGTCTGATCAATAAGGGCGGGAAAGCCTATTATGTCACGATTGGAACCGCTGTTGACCTTGAGGCTGGCTTAATATTATTGGTCATTTCAATGATATTCGATTCACTCCCCACAGCGAAGATATCAGGTTGATCTGCAATCTACTCATATCCGCTCTCATAGGCATCGTTATTCTTCATAGTCGATCATCAGACATGCTCCCACCCTGGAGTAAGATCCTGCTTTCTCCAGACATAGAGGACCACATCTCTGGCGGCTCTGATACTGACCTGTTCTCGATTGCGCAACAGCCATCCCAGGCAGAGGGAATTTCCCCCCAACCCTTATCCCATATTGTCACCAGTCCCCGTTCTACCAGAGGTCGAGCTTCATCTTCACGCATAATGGCGACTCCCTGACCTGCCATAACCAGTTCACGAACGATCTGTTCATCAACAGCAATTGCAGCTTTATTCGCCAGCACCCGGTTATCTCCCAACTTTTGCTGCAAGACACTGAAAAAAGGCAGATTCTCAACCCAGATCCAAGGCAGACCGGCAACCTCAGCCCAACTCAACTCCCGCCTTTCAGGCACCAGCCGGGTCGGGATGACAACACATGTTCTGACCTGATCAATGACCGCGTGCTCGATATCGGGCTCCTGACTGGTTGCGTAAAAAAACCAAGATCGATCTGCCCCTGACGCAGCCTCTGAGCAGTATCGGTCGACTGAAAGGTATGAAAGATGACATTGGTATTGCTATAGAGCTGGCTGTGCCTCTGATTAATCTCACTGATCTTCAAAAAATCGGGATCGGTGTTCAAACCGATAGCAATTGAAACAGCCTTATCCCGCGACAGAGAATTTGCATGCTGGCGCAGTCTTTCAGCCGATTCCAAGACCTCCTGGCTGCTGACGAGAAGCTGCTGCCCGATGCCGGTCAGATGCATTCCACGCGATGTCCTCTCAAACAGCTGCAGCTTGAACTCCTCTTCCAACAACTTGATCTGGGTCGACAGGGCCGATTGACTGATATGCAGCACTTTGGCAGCGCGGGTCAGGTTCTGTTCGCGGGCAATGGTTAAAAAGGATTTCAGCTGATAAAGCTCCATTCTCACTCCTTGCGTTCGACTTAACAGAACGCTCAGTCCTATAACTTCAATTGGACTCACACTATAAAGCACTGTAAAAACAGCATCCAGACTTTTCACTTAAAGACAACACAGATATTGCGTTCTATAAATCCAATCAAAAGGAGATGCCTATGTTCGGTTTGGAAGGCTCCGGTGTCGTCATCGGCTTTGCCTGACAATCCTCAGTACATTCCTCTGTATCATTTACGGGGTCCTCAACTGGAATCGTGGTTATATGGATGCATCGGAAGACCAGCAGAAACAAAGCTGGACCCAAGAAGAACAACAACTTAAAGAAAAGCTGTAGACGGGAGAAGACCACGTGAGCATACCTCTACTGACCAGCGTCGTGCTGATCTATCTGGGCATTGTTGCCTACCTGACCCTCAAGGCCTACCGGGACACCAACAGCGTCTCAGATTACATGCTTGCCGGACGGCAGATCCACCCCTTCGTCATGGCCATGTCTTACGGCGCGACCTTCGTCAGCACTTCAGCCATCATCGGCTTTGGCGGTGCGGCTGCCGTCTTTGGCATGAGCGTCCTGTGGTTGACCTTTCTTGCCATTCTGGTCGGTATCTTTATCGCTTTTGTTTTTTCGGGCGCAGAACCAGAGTCATGGGACTTAACCTGAATGCCCACACCTTCCCCGAATTTCTCGGTCGCCGTTTTGACTCGCGCGGGTTGCAAGGTTTGACCGCCCTGCTGATTTTCTGCGCCATGCCGCTCTATGCCAGTGTCGTCTTAATGGGCGGAGGCAAATTCATCGCCCAGGTCCTGGCCATTGATTACGATGTCGCACTGTTCTTTCTGACCATCATCATCGCGGTTACGTCATCATGGGCGGGCTGAAGGCGGTCATGTACACCGACGCCTTCCAGGGCAGCATCATGTTCAGCGGTCTGCTGATCCTGCTGGTGGCCACCTATTACAAACTGGGCGGGATCACCGTCGCTCACCAGAGACTCAGCGACATGAAAGATCTGGCGGTCAAATACTTCGGCGCCAAAGGGCACACAGGCTGGACCGGCTTCCCTGAACCGGGGTCGGAATACTGGCTTATTGTCGTCACCACCATCATCCTCGGGGTCGGTATCGGGGTTCTTTCCCAGCCTCAGCTGATCGTCCGCTTCATGACCGTCAAGAGCAATCGCGAACTGAACCGCGCAGTCCTGATCGGCGGGATATTTATTCTGATGGCGGTCGGCGTTCCCTTTATTGTCGGGCCATTGACCAACGTCTATTTTTCTACGAAGACAGTGAGACAATGGGCAGTATCGCCCTGCTCGCCGCCGATAAAAATGTTGCCAAGATCATCCCCATGTATATCAGCAGCGCCATGCCGCAATGGTTTACCGCCCTGTTCATGATCACCCTGCTCTCAGCTGCCATGAGTACTCTGAGTTCACAGTTTCACGCCATGGGCACATCGCTCGGTCGTGATATCTACGAGAAGGCGCTGGGCTGTCGCGGCAATTCGGTTCTGCTGACACGGGTCGGAATACTCTTTGCTATTCTGATCAGCTATTTTCTGGCCTGGGGCCTGCCCCATTTCTTTGAGGGCGGGACAGCGATCATTGCCCGTGGGACAGCGATCTTTTTCGGTATCTGTGCAGCAGCCTTTCTGCCGATCTATTTTGGCGCCATCTACTTCAAGCGCATGACCAAGCTGGCTGCCTACGCAGGCTTTTTAAGCGGCACCCTGGTCAGCTTCTTCTGGCTCTTTTTCATCCACATCAAGGAATCAAAGCCGCTGCTTTTGTGCAAAACACTCTTCGGGGTCGACTCCCTGGCAATAGGAACCAAATGGGTCTTTGTCGATCCTCTGGTGGTGGCTTTACCGGTATCGATTCTGGTGACTCTACTCTTCAATCGCTTTGGCCAACCAGTCCGAAAGCAGCATGTTGACAAGTGCTTCCGCGGCCTCGGCCATTGATCCTTTTGCGGCAGAGCCTCCGTGCCCTATGGATGCGCGGAGGCTTTGCTGTTGACATCCCCCGTATCCCTGCCGCCTCATGTTCGAATTTACGCCGACAGCTGACTGAAACCCTCTCGATCAAGCGACAGTCGCCGGTCAATCACGGTCTGTTCGAGAACCGGTCTGGCGTTTGGATAACGGCGGGCCGAGGGTCGATCTAGATCAACTCTGTGACACGCAACAGAAAAATCCCCAGAGCGGTAGAAAACAGAGAACCAAGGAAGTTGCGGCAATAATTGCTGCAGCCAGATGGTGGTTGGTTCCCATTGTCCGGGCCATCGGATAACTGGCGGCAGCAGTCGGTGAAGCCGACATCAGAAACAGAACACCAAGGGTCTCGCCCCGCAGACCATAGACAATCCCTCCCAGAGTGATCAGCAAAGGCACCAGCAGCAACTTTCCCGACACCGCCCAGTATAAAGATCGTGATACCTGAAAATCCTGCAACCGGATCGATGCTCCGGCGCAGAGCAGGGCCAGCGGCAGAGCCATACGGGCAAAGTAACCGCCGGTCTGCATCAGAATTTCAGGGACCGGGATTTGACTGACCGATATCACAATGGCCCCACAGATTGTGGCAATGAGCGGGTTTTGAGGATATTCATGAAAACACGGCCGATATCCCGCTCTCCGCTTGTCTCCTGATGGCGGCTTAGCGTAATCACGGAGAGGATGTTAAACAGGATCGTCATCACCGCCAGATAAATGGAAGCCTGAGCAACAACCCCTTCGCCAAAGGCACTGAGGCAGTAGGCCAGACCGATAATTCCCATATTGCTGCGAAAGGTTCCCTGAACAAAAGCACCGCGGTCATGCCGTGCCGGAAGCAGAGGGGCCATACAACGATCGAGCAGAACAAAGATGACGACAGTGGCAACCAGCGCGTAGAGCACCAGATCGATTGGGAGGCCATGGCGAAAGTCGGTCTTGACGATCTTCACGAACAGCAGGCACGGCAGGCTGACGTTAAAAACCAGGCGGGAACCGAGCTTGGCAAAATCCTCGTTGATCCAACCGACCCGTTTGAACAGAATACCAAGAGCGATGATACAAAAGATCGGAAAGGTCGTCTGAATGGCAAAATAAAGATCATTGAGCATGCTTGTTTCCCGCAACTGAAAATTTACACCAGTGAAAATCGTGTGAAGGATAGCACTTTTAATTAAAAAAGGAAGAAGCGTTCTTCTGCTGGGAGGCACCGCCAGAAAAAACGTTGATCAGGCCACTCAATATCAGAAAAAAGCGGAATAACTCAATTCGCCCTTACGCTGTAATGAACGATTTTGAACACTCCGGAATTTGAATCTCGGATAAATGTCACATCAACGATACCGCGGACCTGGTTTAATTGACTGACAGGTTGCCTGTCCCCCCGGCTTCGGGCTCTGTAATAATAATGAACTTCAGCGCGATACTGATCGGCTGAAAAGGTTTCAAAAGTGATTTTTTCAAGAATATGCTTACGGTCAAAAAAATGCTTGTTGATATGATCGTACCAACGGGCATAATCCCGGCGGTTATGAATCGTGCTCTCAACGTCATTTATCTGGATTTTGTCCCAGTAAAAAAACTCATCCAATTGTTCCAGAGGTTCAGCACAATCGATTTTAGCGTAATAATCATTGATCCGTTGAAGCAGTTCCTTTTCCGTTGAATTAAACCTGCTATTCAGAGAACCGACTTGCCACAGGCGATTTGCAGACCCTGCATAATCACCAAGTTCATAATACTCCCGGTCTCCATATCCAAAAGAGACCGGTGCCAGCTTGGCAATATCCGGCATGCCATTCTCTTTCAAGTAGTCCCGATCGATCTTAACGTCGAGGACTTCGGCAACAAACATGGTATGCAAACCAAGATCATCGGACTTAACCAGGCGACACTCCAACACAACTGGAAATTCATCAATGTAAGGAGCATTAACCAACTGACTTTTAACCGGTGTCAATCCGGTATCGGCAAATTTATCGCGCTGCCGCCCCGACAGGTTCCGACATAATCCATCTCGACAATGTGATTTTTAGATGGAATTGAAAGAGTAAAGCCCCCCTGTTGCAGGAGGCTCTCATAACTGTAGGTTGCCTGCCGTAAAGACACTGAAATCATCACCGGATCGGAATTGATAACCCCGATCCATGAGGCGGTCATGATATTGGGCTGATCATTTCGATCATAACTGCCGACGACAATTGTCGGCAGAGGAAACAGGTAGGCTTTGGGCCCCAAAGATTTTTTCACGCCCCTGTACTCCTTTTCGGTAAGCAGCTATTACGAGAACGACTGCGGAGCTTTCGTTTTCATGCGTAGATTTTATCACTCCTGATCTTGCCCAATTTTTTTCCTGATAAGTTCAATCCGTTTGCGATTGACTCCAAAATCGCTCTTCCCTATTCGTGAAGCCGAGCGGACATGGATCAAGGGTTCTTCCGGAAAGTAAAATTCCACATCATCGACAAAACCAAAAACCGCAGAGCTGAATTCAGCACGGATATAGTTGTCTTTAAGTGCTATGAGTTTTGTCCGCCCCTGCGCTTGGATTTCCTGCACCAGAGCATTATAGCTCTGTTCTTTTCCACCGCGATAGAAGATCGCATCGATATAGTGTCTTGCGTCATCAATGGAAGCCTGACTGCTCACGCAGTTGGGAGATGTCGGACAGGGCGCAAGCCGGCCATTCGTAACTCCCAGGTCGGTCGGGGCGCTGCCGGCACAGGCCGTCAGGCCAAGCAAAAGCATAGAGAGAACGGCGAGATCGGTCAATTGACGTATCATGTTTCATGTCCTTACGGATCGATGTTTAGCATCAGGGTGCTCAGGATACCATTGACGCTCCTGTCAATGAAAGGTCCCCTGCCCGAACAGTTTGTTCCTATCAGGAAAACGCCGTACCACCAATAAAATAACACAGGGTACGACGTTTTATGATACGGCCAAGACAGCCTGACCGTTAAAACTGAATCTGATAACCGACCTTGGCCATACGACCCAATCCGTAATACTCGGAGGTTGCACTCCCGCCGGTGATCATCTCTTCATCCAACAGGTTGTCGACTGCGAAGGTCGCATAGCCTTCTGGTAGTTTAACTTTCGAATAAAGGTTCACGGTAAGCATATCATCCAGATTATCTTCGCGCTGTTTCTGGTTGATCAGATCCGCATTGAACATAAATTCATCGCTGACATAGGCCACGCCGAAGGTTATCTGCAACTGAGGTCCGACCTGCTTTCGACACCATTTTCATCGTCCGCCAGAGGTTCAGCCCAGAACCCGCGAACCGACAGGACGACGTTTTCAAGCAAGTTGTTCTGCTGCACAAAAGGAGTCAGGGAAAGATCCCATTCGACTCCCTTGTTTTCGTAGTCTCCGGCATTGTAATAACTGTTGATTCCATCCAAGCGCTCATAGGAGATAATTTTGTCCTCGTACTTCATCAGGAACAAGGCCATCCGCAGACGCATGAAATCGTTGTCGAACTTTGTCCCCAATTCATAGGTCCAGCCCTCTTCAGGGTTCAGATCGGGATTTCCTTCACGGGTTGAGGTTTTATAGTACAGGTCATTAAAGCTCGGGGCCCGAAAAGCCTTGCCGGCATTGACAAACAACTTGAAATCCCTGGTCAGGTTGTATGACAGCGCAGCACTGGGCAGAAAGCGACTGTAATCCCTGGCTCCATCCTTGCATCGATCAACTGCTCACGGCCACCGAGGGTCAGTTCCAAGGCATCGGTCAGCTTGCGCTTGACCTGCCAGAACAGGGCGCTGTCATCACGATAGTGACGACCGTAGGAATAATTGTAATCTGAAACGCGACGCACCAGATCGATACCGGCGTTCTGCTCAAAACCGAAAGCGTCAAACTGATAATCTCCGCTGACTCCATAGTTATAGGTCCGGCGCTTCTCTTCCGGTTCGGCCGGCGATGTCTGAAGTTTTGTTAAAACATCAAAGGAATAGAATGCCTTGAGCTTCAAAGGTCCCCTCTCGTAGCGGATATCGGCAAAGTGCTTGTCCTGATCCTGATCGTAAAAACCGGAGATTTGCTCGAACTTTCGTAACGTTTGACGAACCCGGTCTCGACTCGGCTGAACAGATAATCGATAGAGAGGTGATCAATGGGATTAAGGTTCAGGTTGAATGAATACTGCTCCGTGTCATCCATATCGTAGCGGTAAAGACCGCGCCCTGACAGCTTTCTGTAGATAGTGTCCACCTTATCGAGGGCTTGGTAACCGACCCCGAGACTGATCTTTTCACCGGCCACTCCAGCAGTGTAATTCTGAAAACCCTTTTCTCCCACTTCAAAACTGCCGTAGGGAGAATAACCCCTGCCGTTTTTCCTGGTGATGACGTTAATAACCCCGGTCATGGCATCGGCGCCGTAAAGGGTTGAAGCCGCCCCGGTCAGAACCTCAACCCGCTCGACCTGATCAAGGCTGATGGCATTAAGGTCGTAACTCCCTCCCGACGCGCTCTGGATCGGTACACCATTGATCAGCACAAGCTCTCCGTCTTCAAGTCCACGGATGCTGACTTCACTCTTCATCCCCATACGACTGACTCCCAGCGGTGCCAGTGACTTGTAGGACAAACTCGCACTTCTTTTCAGTGCATCGATCAGGTTGTTGCCACCCGACGCCTCCAACTCTTCGGCGCTGACAACCGTGATAAACCGGGCCGTATCTATTTCCTTGACCAGATAGCGATCGGCAGTGACAACAATCGGCTCCAACCGGCGGACTCCCGTTTCGGCATAGGCTCCGGATGAGACAACAACACCCAGCACACCCAGCAACAAACTTCTGACAAACAACATTTTCAACACTCCTGTTTCAAGATCCGGGCAAAAAAATCCCAGACCGAAATAAAATCGACCTGGGATATCCCTTTTCTATCCACAAGACATTTTATGCGCACTCTTGCCTTGAGTTTACGCATAACCAACATTTCAGACAGGTCTTCTGACTTCCGGATCAACCTACTCACCACGTCTTCCCACCAATAATGGCAGTGACTTCGTGTGTGGTTTTCGTCCCCGGTTACAGCGGCGGGCCCGTCCCCGATTTTCACGGGGTTCCCTATTAAGCTCGTAAGAGCATCTGAGATGGTATCTTTTCGCTTTGCTATTTCACACTTTTTATGTGGGTAATGTCTACAAAAAGACTGTCTCATTGTCAAGGAATTACGAATAGGGATCAATTCAATGGAAACGGACAAATATCCGTCATTTCCAGCTGGCAAAGAAATTGTTGAGTAAAAAACTATGTGATAAGATTCCTGCTTTAATCCTTTTGATCACGAAAGAGACCACTATGAGCAAAACAGCTGACGAGATAGAAAACCGCCCTGCTGAGGCCCTCCGACCTCCGCCGGTGGCGGAGAAATTACAGAGCAAGTCCCCGGCTTTCAAGGTTGGCTGGACACATCGGCAGGTCAAGTTCCACAGATATCGACAGAACTGAAGTTTTCAGATCACTCTGGCGGTTGCAAGGTTCGTTGGGGCATCGGTCGCACCAGCTATATTGTCCCTCCCGGCCTTTACGCCATCGGTCAGCCGGATGAAGACAGCCCTGTCGTCGTCACTGCAAACTACAAGATGAGCTACGATATCGTCCGCAGCAACCTCAATGGCCGCAATATTTGGCTTTTAGTCCTTGAAACTTACGGGATCAATGTCTGGTGCGCAGCCGGAAAAGGGACATTCGGTACAGATGAATTGATTAACCGCATTCAGCAAAGCGGCCTCGATAATGTGGTTCAGCACCGCACCCTGATTCTTCCTATTCTCGGAGCCCCGGGTGTCGCAGCGCACCTTGTCACCCAGAATACCGGTTTTAAAATTCGTTATGCAACCTTACGGGCAGAGGACTTGCCTGAATATCTCGACTCTGGAATGAAGACAACGGCAAGGATGAAGGAGCTCACGTTCCCCCTGCGTGAACGGACTGTTCTGGTCCCGGTCGATGCCGTCCAGAAGGTGCGATCGACCCTCCCCGTTCTGATCCTTCTATTTTTGTGCGGCTGGGGTCTCAATAGTTTGAATACGGGACTGTCTGCCGGGATGGCCTATCTGGGAGCGGTGCTGACCGGAACGGTCGTGGTTCCCCTTCTTCTGCCCTGGATTCCGGGCAAGAGTTTTGCTTTAAAAGGGGCTCAACTGGGGCTACTCTGGAGTGTCTTCTGGTATCTGTATTCGGGATATAAACTGGGCACAGCTGAAATTCTGGCAAGCGTGCTGGTGTTTACATCGGTCAGTGCCTGGTGCGCCTTCGGCTTTACCGGGAGCACCCCATTTACTTCCATTTCCGGGGTTCGCAAAGAGCTTCGGATTGCACTACCAGTAAGTGCTGGAAGTTTTTTTCGCCGGTAGCCTGATCTGGGGCTGGGCGATTTTAACATCGCTGTAACCACTATTATTATGTTGGGAAGACCAGGATGAAAAAATTCAGCTATCTGAAAAATGTTGTCAGCTTAAAATATGACAGGGAGCTCTGCGTCGCTGCGGGCGCTGCATTGAAGTCTGCCCACATGCCGTATTTGTCCTGGAAAACAAACGCAGCTATATCATTGACATTAACAGCTGCATGGAATGCGGGGCCTGTGCAATCAACTGCCCGACAGCGGCCCTGACGGTCGAGTCGGGAATGGGATGCGCATCAGGCCTGGTCAATGAATGGTTGATGGAAAAAGGCCTCAAAAGAGGAGGAAGAAGCAGTTGTTGACAACGGCTTTTTTCGTAATTCAAACCTTTTCAACAGGGTAACCGGCACAAGTCCCCGACAATTTCCGCCGGATCGCTTCAAGCATCGCCTCATCCTTTTCAAATCCAGCTGCAGCTTTAACATTGAGGGCGAGCGGCAGCAACCCGGTGAGTAAGGTGCGCAGATTGCTGCAGCCTGAACTGCCTCCGGTTGCAAGCGTTATCTGCCGAGTCAAGCCTCGACCGATAACGATCCCGTTCAGCGACTGCAACTGGTTTTCAGCTTGCTCACAATAAGGACTGGGGGATTTACGAAATTGCACCTGGTAATCTCTAATCTTGAGTGAGTTCGCATCGACGAGCACTTCAATTTCAATATCATGAAAGCGATCCTTCATTGTCCCGGTTAGAACGATAGTCTCATCCTTGCCGATGGAAATATTGTAATTGATATCGCGGCTGAAATTTTCCATATTGTTCGGTTTATGCATTGAGACCTCCTCCAGTCCTGAATCCTTATTTACTGCTAAGTTTTTATACACGTCTTCGCCCGATAGACAAAGATATGATTTTTCATATTGACTATTATTTGACCATTTGGCTATATTGCCAAATAGCCAAGGAGATATCATGTATCGGCAACGTAAAAAGCACCTCGACGCCCGAGCCAAAGTTCTGAAAGCTCTCGCCCATCCAACCCGCCTGTTCATTGTTGAAGAACTGGAGAAAGAGGAGCGCTGCGTCTGCGATCTGACCGAGATGATCGGCGCCGATGTCTCGACGGTCTCCAAGCACCTGTCGGTTTTGAAACAGGCCGGCATTGTCGCTGATGACAAGCGCGGCAACCTGGTCTTTTACCGACTGCGCGTTCCCTGTATCCTCAACTTTTTTGGCTGCGTCGAATCGGTAATCGAAACTCAGGCCAAAGAGCAGTCGACCCTGTTCAGTCAGAGCTAATTTTTTACCTAAGTTATTGGCCTTTTGGCCAAACAGGAACAACCTCATGAACATCAAAACCGAATGGAAAGCCCTCTTCTGGACCATCGCGACTTTTTCAATCTGCTTTTTTATGCCGATCGAGCTAGAACGGTTTCAGGGAGCGGTGCTCGAAGCTCTCTACCTGGTTAAATGGTATGCCCGTGAGCATGTCCTGCTCTGCCTTATTCCGGCGTTCTTCATTGCCGGAGCTGTCGCAGTCTTCGTCAGTCAAGCCGCGGTTATGAAATATCTGGGGCCAAACGCAAAAAAACTGCTCGCCTACAGCGTCGCTTCCGTCTCAGGAACGATCCTTGCGGTCTGTTCCTGCACCATATTACCGCTCTTCGCCGGTATCTATCGCATGGGGGCCGGCCTCGGGCCGGCCTGTGCCTTTCTCTATTCAGGTCCGGCCATTAATATTCTTGCCATCGTTCTGACAGCTCGAATTCTGGGCCCGGAGATGGGAATTGCCAGAGCAATCGGTGCGATTGTCTTCGCTGTCATTATCGGCCTGTTGATGCATTTCTTCTTCCGCAAAGAGGAAGCGGAAAAAGCGGAGGCAGCTCCTTTTATGGATGAGGATGAAGACGTCCGGCCACTGTGGCAAACGGTCCTCTACTTCGGTGCGATGATAGGTATCCTGGTTTTCGCCAACTGGGGACAGACGAATCAAACAAGCGGACTCTGGTACACTATTTCACGGTCAAATGGTGGATCACCGGCGGCTTCTCCATCGCTCTTGCGCTGATGCTGGCAACCTGGTTCAGGCTTGGCTTCGTTCGAATCATCCTGGCCTCGGTGCCAGCCCTGTTGATGGCATTTTTACAACCTCAACATCCGGAACTGGCCTTCACCTTTGGAGTCATCGGCCTGTCGGTATTAAGTAATCTCAAAAGCACTCGCGAAGGTGAAATGGGCCACTGGTTCGATGAAAGCTGGGATTTTGCCAAAAAGATACTTCCGCTGTTGCTGATCGGGGTTTTGATCGCCGGTGTGCTGCTCGGTCGTCCCGGCCAGGAAGGGTTGATTCCTTCCACATGGGTTACATCGTTGGTCGGCGGTAACTCCCTGTTTGCCAATCTGTTCGCTTCGGTCTTCGGCGCATTTATGTACTTTGCAACACTGACAGAGATCCCAATTCTGCAGGGGCTGATCGGCAACGGGATGGGCAAAGGGCCGGCTCTGGCCCTGTTGCTGGCGGGGCCGGCATTATCACTGCCGAACATGCTGGTGATCCGCAGTGTCATGGGAACAAAGAAAACCTCGGTCTTTATCATTCTGGTCGTTGTTATGGCGACGATCAGCGGCCTGATCTATGGAGCATTGTTCCCGGCTCCCTCCTTTTGAGCACAACGACCGATCATGAAAGCTCTCATCGATGAAAGCGTGAATAAGGGAGAGCCCAACCCGACGGAATAAATATCCTGCATGGTGGCGCCACCTCGCGACCATGATTTATAATGAACAGGTCGGTCTCAAGGTCAATCCTTTTAGTTTGGAGCGCCGACAAAACATCAATAAAAGGAGTTAAATATGAAAAAATCCAAATCCTCGGAACAGGATGCGCCAAGTGTGAAAAACTGGCTGCCAACGCCAAAGAAGCCGCCGATAATTTGGGTTTCGAATACGAGTTGGTCAAGATCAAGGAACTGAATGACATCATGGCTTTCGGCGTTATGACCACTCCCGGACTGGCTGTTGATGGAAAGGTTCTGACCACCGGAAAAGTACTGAGCCCCGCTGCAATAGAAAAGATGATCGGTTGAACGCTATGAAGAATTTTGTTTTCACAGTTATCCTCGTCTTTTTTCTTGCGGCCAACGGCTGGACCGAGGGACTGCCGAAACTCGTCGACCTCGGCGCTGATAAGTGTGTCCCCTGCATTGAGATGGCTCCAATGCTGGAGAAGTTGACAAAGGATTTCAGCGGGAAAATGGACGTGCAGTTCATCGATGTCTGGAAGAACAGTAAAAAAGCTGCAGCATACGGAGTCAGGATGATTCCAACCCAGATTTTTATGCTCCTGACGGTACTGAACTTTTCCGTCACATCGGATTTTACAGCCGCACCGAAATCCTCTCAAAGTGGAAAGAACTGGGTTATGACTTCGGATCAACGGACTGATGCTGGCACAACTTTTTAGCAGTTTGAACCAGGGGGTTTCAGGTGCACCGCTGGTCGCGCTTATAGCTGCCACCGGCTGGGGAATCCTGAGCGTTATTCTTTCCCCCTGCCATCTCGCCAGCATCCCGCTGATCATCGGTTTTGTCGATGGTCAAGGACGCATCAGCACCAAACGGGCTTTTTCATGTCTTGCCTGTTTGCCATCGGTATCCTGCTCTCTATTGCCCTGATCGGACTTCTCACCGCCTGGGCCGGACGCCTGCTTGGCGATCTGGGACCATGGGGAAATTATCTTGTCGCCGGAGTTCTCTTTATTTTTGGCCTGCATCTCTGGGGGGTACTCCCGACACCCTGGGATGCGGTGCCGGTCAATACGCAGCGCAAGGGCCTGCTTGCGGCCTTTTTGATCGGTCTGATTTTCGGCATCGCCCTTGGACCCTGTACATTTGCCTTCATGGGCCCGGTTCTCAGCGTTGTCTTTACCGAGGCAAGTAAAAATCTGGTTTACGCTTTTTCGCTGGTACTGGCCTATGCTGCAGGTCATTGTACGGTGATTGTTCTGGCCGGGTCATTCACCGAAAAAGTTCAGCGCTACCTTGCCTGGAATGAGCGCTCACAAGGTCCGCTCCGGCTAAAACGGGTGTGTGGTCTGCTGGTCATGGCCGGCGGAGCCTGGATCATCTATTCCGCCCCCTGAATAATCGATCGACAAAATTGATCGGACCGGCCGACAGCATGCGTGTTAAAAAGAGCCTTTCCTTTTTTAAACGGCTGAATAAACCTCAGACCCAACCTCACAGGAGTTGAAATAATGATCAAAGTCGGAATCAATGGCTTCGGCCGCATGGGCCGCCTGGCCCTTAGAGCGGCCTGGGACTGGCCGGAATTCGAAATCGTCCATATCAATGAAGTCAAAGGGGGCGCCGAATGTGCCGCCCACCTGCTTGAATTCGATTCGGTCCACGGTCGGTGGGACAAACAGATCGAACATGACGAGACATCGCTGACCATCGAAGGAAAAACAGTCAGTTTCAGCGAGCACAAAGCTCCCGGTGATGTGCGGTGGGATGAACTGGGCGTCGATATCGTCATCGAATCGTCCGGCCAGTTCCGCACCATCGAACTGCTGCAGCCCTACTACGATCGTGGCGTCAAAAAGTGATTGTTGCCGCACCGGTCAAAGAGGGGGCCTTGAATATCGTCATGGGGGTCAACGATCACCTCTACAACCCGGACGAGCACAAGCTGCTGACCGCTGCCAGCTGCACCACCAACTGCCTGGCCCCGGTAGTGAAAGTGTTGCATGAAAAGATCGGTATCGATCACGGTGTCATCACGACCATCCATGACGCCACCAATACCCAGGTTGTCGTCGATGCCCCCACAAGGATCTGCGCCGGGCCAGGGCGGCAAGCATGTCGCTGATTCCCACCACGACCGGTAGTGCCACGGCCATCACCCTGATCTACCCGGAGTTGAAGGGTAAGCTCAATGGTCACGCCGTGCGCGTGCCTCTGTTGACCGGATCGATCACCGATGCTGTTTTTGAGATGAGCCGTGAAGTGACTGCTGAGGAAGTGAATCAGCTCTTCCATGAAGCGGCCAACACTTATCTGGACGGCATCTTGGGGATTGAAGAGCGACCGCTGGTTTCGGTTGATTTCAAGAGCGATCCGCGTTCGGCCATTGTTGATGCTCCGAGTACCATGGTTGTTGACGGGACGCAGCTGAAGGTTTTCATCTGGTATGACAATGAGATGGGGTATGCCAATCGGATGATGGAGTTATGCAGGAAGGTTGCGGAAAGTTTGTAAAGTTCGCTGTGCCATAACAACAGACTGTCCTTGTCATCCCCTTTGTTTTCATCGGAAAGGCCCCGAAGCGATTATGGAGCGCAGGTTTCCGCGCAGCAGATGAAAACAGCGGGGCGACCTCTTTTGGTTACTTTTCTGTGTCGGACAGACAAGTGACTCGCCTGCCGGGGCGAACCCCAGCGCTTTCTAATGATCTTTAAGGTTTACAGAGAAGATGACCGACATAAAGAACTACACCCTTGTCACCGCCGCCTACTGGGCTTCACCCTCACTGACGGCGCTCTGCGCATGCTGGTTCTGCTCCACTTCCACGACCTCGGCTATAGCGCAGTACAGATCGCTTTTCTGTTTCTGCTCTATGAATTTTCGGAGTCATCACCAATCTCATCGGCGGTTGGATCGGGTCACAACTGGGGTTGAAGGTGACTCTGTTTGCCGGGCTGGCTCTTCAGGTCGTTGCTCTTGGTTGTCTCGGTTTGTTGAATCCCGAATGGCCTGTCCTTCTGTCGGTCTGCTACGTCATGGGTTTGCAAGCACTCTCCGGAATTGCTAAAGACCTGACCAAGATGAGCAGCAAAAGCGCGATCAAGGTGCTGGTTCCCGAAGATGCTGACGGCACCCTGTTCAAGTGGGTTGCCATTCTGACCGGATCAAAAAATGCGCTCAAAGGGGCCGGATTTTTTCTCGGCGGGCTGCTGCTCACCACCGTCGGTTTCAGCTATTCCCTGTGGTTGATGGCTGCGGGTCTGACCTTGGTCCTGCTGGCCACAGCACGATCACTGCCGACCGAAATCGGCATGGCCGGGAAGAAGACCAAGTTCAGCGCCATTCTCTCCAAGAGTCGCAATATCAATCTGCTGTCAGCCGCCCGTCTGTTCCTGTTCGGCTCTCGCGATATCTGGTTTGTGGTTGGTTTACCGGTCTTTCTGTCTGCCAGCCTCGGCTGGAATCACACCCGGGTCGGCGGTTTTCTGGCTCTGTGGGTTATCGGCTATGGCGCTGTTCAGGCCCTTGCTCCCAAACTGCTGCAACTGTTACTTGGCAACAGTCCACCAAGAGGCGGCACAGCGACAGCAGGTGCATTTGCCCTTGCAGGCCTGACCATCCTGATCGCCATCGGTGTGAGCTGGGAAATCTCACCCTGGTTCACAGTCGTTGCCGGACTCGGTCTGTTCGGATTGATCTTTGCCGTTAACTCCTCGGTTCACTCCTACCTGATCCTGGCTTACACAGAAGCTGACCAAGCAGCCCTTAATGTCGGTTTCTACTATATGGCCAATGCCTCCGGGCGTTTGATCGGAACCTTACTGTCAGGAATCATGTTTCAATTTGCCGGTTTGCCCGGCTGTCTCTGGACCTCGGCTTTTTTCGTCATGCTGGCCGGCGGGATATCATCACTGCTGCCTCACGGTCACAGGAAGGTCGGCTGACAGCGCCTCACTCCCATTGTTAACGCGCCGGCAGGACAATCAGTGGTCTATCCTGCTCCTGTCTCACACAATATCCGGTCGATCGTCCCGGCTCCGCTTGCGATAAAAGGAAAACAGCGCCAACAGCACCCCGGCTGCCATCAACAGTGAGCCAACAAAAGCCAGTCCCGCTCCGGGGTCATAGTTGATTGTCAACAAACTGTAGGCGGTCGGCTGCCCTTTCCACATGGTGCGTCCATACGAGGACGGGATCACCAGCAGACCGTTCCAGATCAAGGGATGATTGGCTCTGGTCTGAACCTGTTTGAGTAAGCGTCCATCCCGATACAGCGCCAAGCTGGTCAAGGTATCCATCGGTCTTCCCTGAGGACCGATAACCGGTTTGATCCCTTCCAGCACGACAGTAACGTTCAACGGCTTTATTGTCAGCGGCTGCCCCATCAGGACAGCGTTTTTTTCACTCCGAAAGCCGGTCTGACTGCCCCACAGAAAAGCGCAGAGGATCAGCACAAAACCAAGATGAATGAAATACTCGCCCGCCTTACGCCAGCGAGTGCGGATATGGAAAAGCCAATCGACGAAACAACACAGGGTATTCACTCCGAGCAGAACGATCACAACACCCCCGCGGGAATCCACCAGGTCAGCTCCAGGTGCTGTCTGCCGATGCCATTCAACCACTGGCCGAGAGGCATACTGTCCAGATCAAAAAAAGCCGGATTAAACGGCATCAAAACAGAGCCCCCAACCGCCAGCAGGGTTGCCAGAGAAGCTAAAACAATCGTCAACTTCAATGAACAGAGCAGTTTCCAGAGCCGACTATCCAGAACAGTCCTTCTCGCCATGATCCTCTCCAATCAATTGAGCGGATGGTTGCTGCTCATCAGCAGACCAATCCCGAGATAGGTGAACAGAACCAGGGCAAAACCGGCGATCGACAAAATGGCATAACCCCGTCCCTGCCAACGGCGGATGAACTTGGCGTGGCACATTCCAGCGTAAAACAACCATACCAACGCCGACCAGACCCCTTTTATATTCCATGAAAAATAGTGCCCCCAAGCCACATAAGCCCAGATACTGCCGAAGATCATGCACAGCGTGAACATGCAGAAGCCGAGAAAAACAGCTTCTTCATTCAGTTTTTTCAGTAACTGCGGGGCGGGTAATAGACTTGATTCGATTTTATGCTGAATCAGGTAAAGCACGCCAAGGGAGAAGGCCATGGTAAAGAAGGCATACCCTCCGAAAGAGAGCGATACGTGCAAAGTGAATAGTGGGGTGTCGAGCGCCGGAATAAGTGGGGGGATTCTGGCACTGCGTTGCAGCACACTGCCAAACAACAACAGATTGCAGAACATGACAAACAGTCCGGCGGCATGTATCCTATAGCGTAATTCAAAGTAAAGGTAGGTTGCCGCCAGAGCCCAGCTGAAAAAAAATTGGGTTGCGAACAGGTTGGTCACCGGCAGGTATCCTGCCAGGTACCAGCGCAATCCAAGGCAAAAGGTCTGCAGGGAGAAACCGATGACAACCAGCGTAAACGCACTGTACCAGACGCGGGGTTGCCGAACCCATATATGCAGAAGGTAAAGCAGCAGCGCCAGAAAATAGGCACCGAACGACGTATAAAGCAGAGGTATTTGAGATATAACCACGAACAGCTCCTCTTTCGATCCATAAACGATAAAAGCTTATTTCAACAGTTCAATCAGCTCCCGTCAGAGGAGGAAAAATCGACACCTGAACTTCCGAAAAATCAATCCTGCCACTCGAATTTGTAACCCACAGAATAAATAGAATGGATCAAATCGGCTCCTGGCTGGACAATCGTGATTTTACGCCGAAGTTTCTTGATATGACTGTCGATAGCACGGTCTGATACGACACGCCCATCGGGATAAATCCGATCCATCAGCTGCTGCCTGCTGTATATTCTGCCGGGGCGGTTGGCCAAAAACTGCAACAGATTAAACTCGACAGCAGTCAGATCGAGATCCCGACCGTCAATGGACGCTTTGTAGGTCGCCTGATCAAGCGTCAGTCCCGACATTTGAGGCACAAAACCACGACTGCGGCGCAACACTGTCTTGACCCTGGCCACCACCTCCCTGGGACTGAACGGTTTACAGATATAATCGTCAGCTCCCAGTTCCAGTCCAAGCAAACGATCGATCTCTTCGACTCGGGCTGTAATCATGATAACCGGGACAGTTGTAAAAGAACGTAGATCCTTACAGATATCCAGACCATCCCGGCCCGGCAGATTCAGGTCTAGCAGAACCATGTCGGGATCGAAGCTCTTGACCCTGGCCACCGCTTCATCGCCACGGAAAGCACAATCGGTTTCGTAACCCGACTGGTTGAGATAATCACGCAAAAGGGCCGACAACTTCTTTTCATCCTCGATAATCAGGACCTTTTCGCTCATGACAATGACTCTCTGATCGGTAGTTCAATCTGTACCCACAAGCCTCCCAGAGGAGAATCTTTGACAACCATGGTTCCCTGATGCCCTTCGACGATATTGCGGCAGATACTTAACCCAGCCCGGCACCTCCCGAACCCCGATGATTTTAGGCGAGCGTAGAAGCGATCGAGCAGCTTCTCCAACTCATCAGATTCGACGCCCGGTTCTGAATCCTGAACGTCAAGCACTGCCGACTGTTCATATCTGGACAGACAGATCCTGACCTGACCACCGGCATCAGTATATTTCAGGGCATTATCAAGCAGATTATCGCACAGTTGTCGCAATCGGCTGTCATCGCCAAAAAAGCGGAGATCCGCTAAATGGTCACAGTCAACCGACAGTGCGACCCCTTTGGCATTGAACAGGTCTTCAAAACCAGTGCAGACATCGCTCACTAAAGACGCTAAATCGAGTAAAGCTTTTTTATAGGTCAAAGTGCCCACATCAGTCATCGCCAGCTGATAAAGATCATCAGCCAGACGTCCCAGAAGGACAGCTTCACTATGCAGAGAAGCCAATGCCGTCTGATCCAGCGGGCGGATTCCATCCTGCAGGGCTTCGATCTCACCACGTAAAACGGCAACCGGGGTCCGCAACTCATGAGATATCTCAGCCATCCATTGTCGCCGGGCCTGCTCATTTTTTTCCAGAGTAAAAGCGAGATGATTGAAGTCATCCGCCAGGGTCCCGATTTCATCTTGAGATTTAACGCTCACTCGCGTGGACAGATCACCAGCTGCGAGTTGATGTGTTCCGTACGCCAACTGCTTGATCGGTCTGACCATTTTTCTTGCCATCAGTAGAGCAATCAAGGCGGACAATAGCGTGATAATACCGCCGAGAGTCAACAGGATGGAGTGAAATTCCCTGAGAAAGCGTCGTTGCCTTTCGTTAAGAAGCTCTTTAGTCGGGATAAAACCAATATAGCCAACGGTCACATTTTCGTACGTGATGGGGAAAAACTCTTTTACAATTTTCCTACCCCGGCGACCGATCATAAATTTCTTGTCCTGGTCAAGAAGGACAAAGCGATCTTTCAGGATATTCATGCCGACAGGACTGATCTCGCTGTGATCCGTTTGATGGTTCTCAGCCTCTCGTTCTCTATCCGGTTCCCGGTGACTGAAAAGGTCGATATCAGGCTGACTTTTCTTTATGGCATGATAGCGGAGCTGTCTCCATATCTCCGGTTTTTCCAACAATGAATCCCAGGACCCTCTGCTCCTGTAATAAGCTTCAGTATCGTCCCGTAAGGTCGATACGGTTGCCTGGGCCAGAATATTCAGATGACGCAGGAAAGTCCGATCCATATTCCAGCGTAAAAGCAGCATAAAACTGACAATCGACAGAATAATCGCAACAAGGATAACGAGAAAAAGTCTTGCTGTAATATTGATTTTCATCTCAGGAGTATCCCGCTAAAAGATCACAAAGACTCTTCTTAACCACTCAACAGACCTCTTACAGTTAACATGAAAAAGGCACAATGCATCGTTGATCAACTCAGCAACAGCAATTTTCACATTTCTGCCACATTTGCTTCAAATTATGCTGTCACAAATTGATATCGAAAAATCTGTTCCCTAATGGATCGTCAAAAGACCGGATTGAGAATCAAATGACACAGCAACAGAGCCCGTCGAGTTCGACTCGGCATCCACACCACTTCACCGACGTGCTGACAATCTTGTTTTTACCACTGATATTGACTGCATGCAGCCCATTTACGGCCCAGATAAAACCAGACGAAACCCTTAAAGTTCCAGCTCAGTACGCCATTAAAACAGAAAATACCGAGAGCTTGCCAACCATTCAATGGTGGACAAACTTTGCCTCGGAGGACCTGAACCGGTTGGTTCAAAAGGCATTGGCCGGAAATCTGTCTCTGAAACAGACCTGGGCCAGATGGAACAAGCCCGAGCGAGTACAAATAAGAGCAGGAGCAAGCGTTTTCCTGATCTTGATTTTACAACTGAACAATCTTTGAGCAGATCGAGGGAAAATGATGCGACCGCCAATCGTGACAGCAGTTCGCTTGGACTCAGCAGCAGTTTTGAGGTTGATCTCTGGGGGCGCATTTCAGCCGAGATCAACAGTCAAAAAAAAGAATATGAAGCCACTCGCGAAGATTTAGGCGCTGCGGCGATAAGCCTTTCGGCAGAAGTATCCGACCGCTGGCTGCAGCTCGTCCAACAGATAGAGCAACAACAATTACTGGATGAGCAGATACAAACAGCCCAGAGCTACCTGAATCTGATTGATCTCCGTTTCCGCAAATCACAGGCCACAGCTCTCGACCTGTTACAACAAAAAGAGTCGATTGCAGCACTAAAAACCAAGCGTCCGGAGTTACAGGCACAAGAACAGCGCCTGCGTTACGAATTAGCACTTCTTATCGGTCAAAACCCACGCTATCAACTCGATTTATCAAGTCCCGAGCTGCCGCAACTGCCCCCCTTGCCGCAACTGGGGATTCCGGCACAATTACTTGAACAACGTCCTGATATTCGTGCCGCAGGCCTTCGGCTGCAATCTGCGGATTGGAACCTATCTGCTTCGCGGGCCGACCGGTTGCCCGCATTGAGACTGACGGCGCAGGTAACAACCAGCGGAGAATTCAGCTCCCTGTTTGATAACTGGCTGCTGAACCTGGCGAATAACTTGACAGCACCACTTTTTGACGGCGGGTCGCGCTCTGCTGAAATCGAACGACAAAAGCTGTTGTTGATGAACAACTGGCTGCATATCAGGAGATCGTGCTGACAGCCATCCGTGAAGTTGAAGACAGCTTGATCACAGAGCAAAAGCTTAAAGAACAACTGTTCGCCCAACAGCATGAGCTCGATCTTGCCGAACAAGCCCTGGAGACTGCCAAAACCGCTATCTCAAAGGTCTCAGCACCTACCTGCCGGTACTCACGGAATTACAGAAGGTTGAACGCCTGCAACAGGACCTGCTCAATCAACAACTCAAATTACTCACCAACAGGGTTGCCCTGCACCGCGCCCTTGGAGGCAGCTGGGACAATCAGCTTCCAGTGCCAGAATCAGAGGTTTAACCATGAGCCAACCCGAACCGACCAGCTCCAGCAACAACCAGAAAAAAAACATAACAGCAAATCAACGATCATTACCTTAATCGCCAGCGCACTCATCCTTATTTCAGCCATCGCAGGAGGAGCCTATATTGTAAAAAGCACTCCCGAAGCCAAGCGCCAACAGCGGCCCCGACAGGCTCCACTGGTCGAAATTCAACAACTCGAGTCAACCATTGAGCAGGTCCGTATCAAGGCGATGGGAACAGTCATTCCGGCAAGTGAATTGAATCTCAAAACAGAGGTCAGCGGTCGAGTCATTGCGATCAGTAATCGATTTGACCTTGGCAACCGGGTTGCACGTGGAGAAAAGCTTCTGCTTCTCGAGCCGGCAGACTATCAACTCGCCGTGGCTCAAGCTGAAAGCAAGGTTGCCGAAGCGGCTTATAACCTGATTCTGGAAAAAGGCAATCAGGAGATAGCCCTCAGAGAATGGGAGCTGTACGACAATAAAGACAAGGCCTCGCAACAGGATAAGGATCTGGCTCTGCGCAAACCCCATCGGGTAAAAGCCCAGGCGGAATATAAAGCAGCAGAGGCTGAGCTGACCCAGGCAAAGCTGGACCTGGACAGAACCGTACTCTATGCACCATTCAACAGCATGATTATTACGAAATCCGCGGAGCCCGGCAGCTATCTGTCAGCCCAGGATTCGGTAGCGACCTTGGTCAATACCGACCGGTACTGGGTCCAGGTGTCGGTCCCGGCTGATCAGCTGAGCTGGATCCGGATCCCGCAGGATAACGAAGAGGAAGGATCAACGGTCCAGATCAGCGACGGAAGTAATCGCAAAGTAGGAAAGGTCTATCGACTGCTCGGAGATCTCGAAGAAAACGGGCGCATGGCGCGCTTGCTGGTCGAAATCACGGACCCTTTAGACTTAAAAAAACCAGTGGAAGAAAGGATCCCTCTGTTGCTGGGGAAATACGTCCGGGTTGAAATCGATGGTAAAATGATGGAGAACGTGGTCAGTATTTCCCGCTCTGCTCTTCATGATGGGGATAAGCTCTGGTTAATGAACGAACAGCAACAACTCCAAATCACCCAGGCCGATATCATATGGAAAGGCAGCGAGCAGGTCTTTATCCGCAACGTCTTTCCGCAGAATATCCGCTTAATCACCAGCAATCTCAGTACTCCCGTGAGCGGGATGAAAGTGCGAACAAAAGAACCGCAACGGATCCCCGATATCGCTTCACGGGAGATCAACCATGACTGATCAACACCAGAGGTCGAAGGGACCAATCTCCTGGATGGCGGGAAATTCTGTGGCCGCCAATCTTCTGATGGTGATCCTGCTCGTCGGCGGTCTGATCTTCTTGAGTCAGATCAAACAGGAAGTGTTCCCGGAATTTCCGCAGATCAGGTCACGGTCAGCGTCATCTACAGCGGCGCCAGCCCGAAGAGGTTGAACAGGGCATCATCCTCGCGATTGAAGACGCTGTCATTGGCCTCGACGGGGTTGATGAGGTCACTTCCAATGCCAGGGAAGGTCTGGGAACTGTCTCCATAACCTTGTCGGCAGGCGGAGATCTCCAAAAGCTGGCTCAGGACGTTCAAAGTGAAATCGACCGTATCACCACTTTTCCTGAGGATGCGGAAGAACCTCGGGTGGAAGTTGCCAGCCACAAACGAAACGTTATTGCGCTGGCCTTGTATGGAGATCAAAGCGAACGGGTTCTGTATGGATTAGCCGATAATCTCCGCAATTCACTCCTGCAGAACCCACAGATCACCCAAGTCGAGCTGGGAGGGGTTCGACCGCTGGAAATAGCTATTGAGGTTCCCCAGGCCAAGTTGCGGGCTTATAACCTGACACTTGACCAAATCGCTCAGACCTTAAGAAATGCGGCGATCGAATTACCGGGAGGCGGAATCAAAACATCCGGCGGCGAGATTCTGGTGCGCATGCAGGAGCGTCAAGATTACGGTGAAGATTTCGCGAAATTGCCGGTTCTGACAAACAATGACGGCACCCAATTACTGTTGGAAGATATTGCCGTTATCAAAGACGGTTTTTTTGAAGCCATCGACCGCTATGCCACATATAATGGTCAAAGGGCCGTAATGATTGATGTTTACCGGATTGGAGATCAGACCCCCATCGCAGTTGCCGATGCTGTTCGGACCGAAATGGCGATCTGGCAACAGCAACGACCGCCGGGGGTTAAGGTGTCGGTCCTGAACGATCAATCCGAAGTCTTTAAACAACGCCGCGATTTGTTGCTAAAAAATGCTTATATCGGCCTTACCCTGGTCTTTATTCTGCTCGGACTTTTCCTTGAAACACGGCTTGCCTTCTGGGTCACAATGGGCATTCCGATCTCTTTTCTGGGGGCATTCATTATTCTGCCCTTCCTTGGCATCAGCATCAACATGGTCTCGATGTTTGCCTTCATCATTGCGCTCGGCATCGTGGTTGACGACGCTATTGTCGTCGGCGAAAATGTTTATAAATTTCGCCAGCAGGGTCTGTCCCCACTCAAAGCAGCCATTGCCGGAGCACAGGAAGTGGCTATGCCGGTCACATTCAGCATCCTGACCAACATCGTCGCTTTCATGCCGCTCTATTTCATTCCGGGAACAACCGGCAAAATTTTTCAGGCCATTCCGATTGTCGTCATAAGCGTTTTTCTGGTCTCATTGATCGAGTCTCTTTTTGTCCTCCCAACACACCTGTCGCACCTTAAGGACAATCAACAAAGCGGCCTCCTTGGACGATTGCATCAGTTTCAACAGACATTCAGTACCGGCTTCAGCCGGATGGTCAGACAGCTGTACGCCCCCTTCTTGAGAACCCTGCTGCACCATCGCTACCTGACATTGGCAGTTGCCGTCGCGGTTCTGATCATAATAACCTCTCTGGTCACAAGCGGACGGATGGGCATGACCCTGTTCTCCACCGTAGAGTCGGATTATGCCCAGGTCGCAGTGTTGTTGCCCTATGGATCGGACATTGCAAAAACCGAAGCGGTGCGTGACAAAGTGCTGGACAGTGCGCAACAGGTTGCCGATCAGTATGGCGATCAATCACTGCTGACGGGAACCTTCGCCGATCTGGGGGCAACAGTCGACGGAACTTCAGGCAGCCATACATTGTCGATCCGGGCATTTTTAGTTGCCCCTGAAAAACGAACTATTTCAACGACGGAGTTTACCCGACAATGGCGCCGAACGATCGGTGATATCAGCGGGATCGAGTCAATTCAATCCCAAGCGGATGCCCACGGGCCAGGGTCTGGAAAAGCTCTCACTGTTGAATTGAGTCACACCGATCTTGAAACGTTGAAACAGGCGGGTGAAGACTTAGCCGCCATATTGGCCGGCTATGCCATGGTCAGCGATATCAACGACGGTTTTTCACCGGGGAAGGAGCAACTGAATTTCAGCATGCGTCCGGAAGGGCTCAGCCTTGGTTTAAGTGCCAGAGATGTGGCCAACCAGATTCGCAATGCTTACGCCGGTGCAGAGGTGCTACGCCAACAACGGGGCCGGAATGAAGTGACGGTAAGAGTGCGCCTGCCCAAAGTGAACGCGTTTCTGAATACGACCTGGAAGGAATGATTCTTCGCAGTACAAGTGGCATAGAAATCCCCTGCGGGAAGCTGTCGATATTAAACGCGGACGTGCCTATACCAGTATTGATCGACGCAACGGTCGACGGGCTATCAACGTCACGGCAGATATCAAACCGGCAGAACAGGTCGGAAAGATTACAGCAGCATTGAAGAGGAACAGTCTGCCGCAACTGGTTGAACGCTATCCCGGCCTCCGTTTCAGCTTCGAAGGAAAAGAAGCCGACATAAAAGAAAGCATGTCGAGCCTTTTTATGGGTCTCGGATTCGCTCTGCTGACAACCTACGGTTTACTGGCCATCCCCTTCCGCAGCTACCTGCAACCGGCCATTATCATGCTCTGCATCCCTTTCGGTATTGTCGGAGCGGTCATCGGTCACCTGTTGCTGGGTTACAGTCTGAGTGTCATGAGCATGTTCGGAGTTGTCGCTCTCTCCGGGGTTGTTGTTAACGATTCGTTGGTCCTCATTGACTTTGCCAATCGTCTGCGCCGTAAAGGAGAATCAGCCCTTTCAGCGGTGGTAGAATCCGGAATCATGCGCTTTCGCCCAATCATGTTGACAACCCTGACCACCTTCTGCGGCTTGACGCCGATGATCTTTGAAACATCGCGACAGGCACGCTTTATGGTCCCCATGGCTATTTCTTTAGGATTCGGTATTCTCTTTGCTACACTGATTGCACTATTGCTGGTTCCCTGTATGTACATGATGGTCGAAGACTTGCGTGAACTGCTGAAAAGAGACGTCAAAGACACAATGCTTCCCGGCTCAACAGTTTCTCTCACCCGAATACGAAAAAGGACACTGATTATGACTGCGACCAGATCCATTACGATAATCGTCTTGCTTTTCACTCTGTCAGGACTCCCGCTTCTCTCTCATGCCGGAAACACTGGTGTCATTCTCCAAACGGGGAAAAAGAACAATAAAGTGATCGTCCTCCCCAAACAGCATAAATCGGTTTTTTTCAAAGGCACCACTTACCACTATGCCCAGGGAACCTACTACCGTAGGGGGTCTTCAGGTTACATCATCGTCAAGCCCCCGCCGGGGTTAACCGTTGCGACACTGCCGGTTGGGTTTACTGCGCTAACAATCGGTGGCGGCTACTATTTTTCCATCAGGGGATTTACTATCAGAAAATTCCTGGTGGTTACGTGGTGGTGGAAACACCGGTGCAAAAGGAAACCGTCAGAACGACTGAAAAGGTCTCCATCGGCGACAGAGTGATTGTTGCTGTCGACCGACTTCATTTTCGCGATGGTCCGGGAACCGACGAGCCCGTCAGACGGATTCTGGGCAGGGGGACACAGATGAAAATCAAGGAAGTCGGCTCCATCTGGTATTTTGTCGAACTGAGCGATAAGTCAACCGGCTGGGTCATGATACGCCATACCAAACCACTTGCCCCACCACCTCAGGGATAAACAAAGCGAGGCCTTATGACATACGTCCACAAGCGCCCACACCATATTAGAGCACAACGCCTGGCTATTTCGGGCGATGCGCAAGAGAACTGGTACCTCTGCCGGTCACTCGCAAACACCGAAATCGGTTCAGAGGGAACCTGGGAAGAATGGGTGCAGCTGGCCGAGGCAATTCTGAGAGAGGAGAAAAAAATAATCGCTGCGGCTCAACCCAAGCCGTTTTCATCCGGGACGGAGTCAGGCAATAAATAGAACCCCCATTAGTTTAAAAATATGAGCAGCTACAAATTGTTACAAAAAAAAGACAAAGATTCTTTTAAAGAAAACCGATAACAATCAATGTGACACAGCTATGTCTTCTACCTGTACAGAAAGGACCACAATGCAAATCCGGGGAAGAGATCGTCAAAAAGCTGCCAAAAAACTCCTCTTCTTGAGCGACCACGATGATGTTATCACTTCGATCAACGCTCTGGAAAATGAGGGATACATCGTGCAGCAGCAATATTGTTCCCAACTTGAAGCCGACTCCCTTCATGATGCGGACATGGATACGATTTTGATCGATCTCAACGCACCATCGATGGAAAGCGTCTCCATCTGCCAGTCTATCCGCGAGGTCTATGACGGTCCGGTTCTGTTCCTTTCTGCCCCGACCGATGGGTTCATTCAATTACTCGGGCTGGAGATGGGTGCTGATGATTTTCTCTTCAAACCACAACCGGTCACCTTGCTGTTGACCAAGATCAGGACTCTTTTAAGGCGCAGTGAAAAAATGAACCCGGAAGCAAAAACATCAATCCGCCTGGGGAACTGTTGATCGATGCCGGTCGGCGCGAAGTCCGTTGCTCAGGAGAAGATGTCACTTTAACTGACCGTGAATTCGATCTGCTCTGGTGCCTTGCTCAGAACGCCCGCAATATTCTCAGTCGCGATCAGATCCATCAGTCGCTCTACAAGCGTGAATATAACGGCTACGACCGCTCAATCGATATTTATATTTCGCGCATAAGGCATAAGATCGGGGATGATCCTCACAACCCCAGATATCTTAAAACGATCCGTGGTGCCGGTTACCTGCTGGTCGGAAACCAGGTTTAACCGAAAACAATCACCTTGCAAATCATGATTAAAGGGCTGCTCCTCACAGGACGCAGCCTTTTTTTTGTTGATCGATCGATTGTTTCATCCTGTCTACAAAATGTAACAAAACCTGTCTAAATATTTATAATCCATACAAAAAAACAAACAAAAACAACCATACAAAAACAGCCTGTTGGTCGCGATGAGTCAAACAAAGACAGATGAACAAAGTCCATTAAGACGCGGAAGCCGGACTTTATTTCGAAAGACTCTCGCAAAGGATCATGACCATGGCGACGACCGACAGCATCAATCAGAGCTCCAGCAACCTCAATAATTACACCAGCGCCGCAAGTGGAAATTCCGCTTTGGGATCGGACGCCTTTATGAAGCTGCTCGTGGCCCAACTGCAGCACCAAGACCCTCTCAATCCTCAAGACAACACCGAGTTCGTCGCCCAGCTGGCTCAATTCAGCTCACTCGAGCAACAGACAGAAACAAACAAAAAAATGGATCAGTTACTCGCTACCCAGAACAGTTCTGCAGCATTCTCCCTCCTGGGCCAGGACGTTGTTGTTGCAACCGATAGCGTCTATCTCCAGGGGGACGATATCAAGTTGGGCTTTTCTCTCGATCAGGATGCCGAACAAGCAACGGTCAAAGTGATTGATGCTGATGGCAATGAAGTTGCCAGCTTCAACCTGGACAATCCTGAAGAGGGGCAGAATTTTATCAACTGGAATGGTACCGACAAATCCGGCGAGGCACTGCCTAAAGGGACCTATAAACTTGAAGTAGAGTCAAAGATGCCGAAGGCGAGACAGTCAAAACCAAGCGCTGGTCAAGGTCAAGGTTGATGAAGTTGCTCTTGATTCATCCGGCAGCATCCTTGTAACCGATGCTGGAAATATCCCACTCGGCGGCATTTCATCGGTGATTGCACAATGAAATTGGTGAAGCCCCACAGGCAATTTAAACTGAGCTTTTCAGCGCACGCTCGCCAGCGAATGGAGCAACGCCAATTGAGTTTTTCTGAAAATGAACTGGACCGCTTGGAAGAAGCAGTTTTGGCTCTCAATCTCAAAGGCGGAAAGCTTGCCCTGGTCCTTCTGGATCAAACAGCCATGCTGGTCAGTGTCAGTCATCGCCGGGTCATCACTATCGCAGCCCGGGAACAGCTGCAACAGAACGTCTTCACCAACATCGACAGCGCAGCAGTGGCCTGACACATTTTCATAACGGAGGAAATCCATGGGACTCTCAAGTACTCTTTACACAGGAATAACGGGCCTTCAAGCCAATTCAGAAGCAATGAGCGTGACCGGAAACAATATATCGAACAGTAACACCATCGGTTTCAAATCAAGCAGTACAATGTTTTCCGACGCACTCTCCGCCAGTATTTCCAGCTCGAGCGGCTCAGCACAGGTTGGTCGCGGGACACAAATCGCGACAATAAAAACAACCTTCAGCCAGGGATCATTCCAGAAAAGTGCCAGCTCTACCGACTTGGCAATTGAGGGAAATGGCTTCTTTATGCTCAGCAATGAAGGCAGCAGCGAAACCTTCTATACCCGCAACGGTTCATTCAGCTTCGACCCCAATGGTTATCTCATAAGCGCCGAAGGCTACAGGGTTCAGGGGAAGGGATTTGACAACAACGGGACCTTGCTCGGCGGCGATCCAACCGATATCAGGGTTGATGTCAACAGTCAGATTCCTGCCCGTCAAACCAGTAATTTGACTCTGAAGACAAACCTCGATTCGGGCTCAGAACAGACGGGGCCTTTCGATATTACAAACCCGACCGAGACATCCAACTATTCAACCTCTACCGATCTGTTTGATTCGCTTGGCAACAAGCATACTGCGACAACATACTTTGTCAAAACCAGCCCGTCGACCTGGGAATGGCATACGGTGGTCAACAGTTCGGAGCTCACTGCCGGTGCCGCAGGAGCGAATCCCCTCACTGAAGTCGGAACCGGCAGCCTGACCTTTGACAATGAGGGTAAACTCCTGACCGGTGGCACGGCAACCACCAACGCCGGTACGCTGGCCTGGAAAAACGGGTCTGATACGAGTCAACAGATCAGCATGAACTTCAACACCACTCAATTCAACAGCAGTTCAGTGGTCATTTCCCAGGATCAGGACGGCTACGCCCCAGGAGAGATAACCAAGGTCAGTATCGATAACGATGGTACGGTTATCGCCAGCTACTCCAACGGGGAAAAGATCAATATCGCCCGACTGACTCTGGCCACGTTTACGAATCCAGAGGGATTGAACAAGGAGGGCGGCAGCCTCTATTCATCGACGGCCAGTTCAGGATCGGCCAGCGTCGGTGTCGCCGGAGCGTCACAGGGAAAGATCTACACCAACAGCCTTGAGCTTTCGAATGTCGATCTCGCCCAGGAGTTTGTCAACCTGATCACCATTCAGAATGGCTACTCCGCCTCATCCAAAGTCATAACAACCACAGATGAAATGTTACAAGAACTGATCAACCTGAAGCGTTAATGATCATTCTGGAGTCAAGTCATGCCCCATGAACTGAAAAAAATCTGGACCGGTTGGAGCAGTTAATCATTCAAGAGCGATGCTTTGCCCAAAAACTGCAAGTCAAAGAGCTGAAAGAGCTTCAGGAAGAAAAAGGTGAGCTGATTAAAATCATGAGTTCAGACATAACGGCCTGCCCCTCTGAATTTAAACCTCAGATCGCCAGAATTTGTGAAGATAACATCCGCAATGCCCGCTTGTTGCATACCTGCCTGGCCAACTTGCGCCAGCTGATGCGCCATTGCAGTGAAAGACTGACTCCTGTCATCTACAGCCAACGGGGTGTCAGGGTTCAGGCCATTAACTCCGGCATGCTACTGAACGGGAGCATCTGATATGAGCCTTTTATCGTCTTTATATACGGGGTCTTCTGGTTTATTCGTCAACCAGAAAGGGATTGAAGTCTCCGGCAACAATGTCTCAAACGTCAACACTCCGGCTATTCACGCCAAACACTTCGACTCAGCCCTTCGCCGACCCTTGAATTCAAGGGGCAGATGATTGGCCAGGGGACAACGGTCGCCGCTATTAACCGCGAAACCGACAGTTTTGTTCTCGGTCAATTAAATAAACAGGGGCGGAATACGGCGAAGCGAATGCTAAAACAATGCCCCTGACTGAACTTGAGCGCATTATTGGAATCGACAGCTCCGGTCTCGATAAAGATATCAACAATTTTTTCGATGCCTGGAAAAAATTAAACGGAGCGCCATCCGGGGATATCGAACGCCAACAGGTCATGCAAGAAGGGAAGGACCTTGCCGATCAGCTGCAAAAAATGGTCAAAGATCTCAACGCCACCGCTGATGGTATCAACGATAAATTGGAAGGAGACATCACCAATCTGAATCGTCAACTGAAGGAAATTGCCGCTCTCAACAGTCAGATATCATCAGCAGAATCGACAGGGATATCAGCCAACGCCCTGCGCGATCAACGCGACCTTCTCATTCAGGAAGTCTCTGAAACAACCGGTGCCAGATCCTACCCGGAGGCAAACGGCATGGTTTCTTTGCAGCTGACAAATGGTATTCCCCTGGTCAGTGCAGACAAAGCGAATAAGATTGAAACTACTTCCGCAGCAGGAACACTGGAACTACAGATAACCAATGGGGCATCGACAAGCAAGCTTGACCGCGATGGTTTCGGGGGAGCAATCAAAGGACAACTCGATTTACGTGACGAAACAATCCCTGAAACGGTAGATAAACTGGATCAGCTTGCCTTCGGCCTGGCAAATGCCGTTAATGCAGCTCACAACGGCGGAATCGACGCCAACGGCAATACCGGCCAGGATTTTTTTCTTACAGCAGTGGAGCCCCACAACCCTGGAGTGGAGCAGCAGCAACCCTGTCAATGAATCTGACCAACCATAGTCAAATCGCAGCAGGGAGCGGAGCGACATATCTCCCCGGAGACAACAGTAATTGCCTTACGATGGCTGAACTGCAAGATAAAATGCTGGTCAACAACAGCACCCTTAACGATTACTACAACACGATTGCTTCCGATATCGGCCTTGAAGTCAGTCAGAACAAAAAAACCTCGCCAGCTCTAAAGATGCCATGGTGCAACTGCAGAATATGCGTGATGACACTTCTGGAGTCTCGATTGATGAGGAGATGTTGATGCTGATCCAGTACCAGACCGGCTACGAGGCCGCCGCCAAATATCTATCGACTGTCGATGAAATGCTCAACACCCTTATGCAATTATAGGAACTACAGATGAAAGTAACCCAGATGTCAACCTACCGCTCCCTGAATTATCAGATCGAAAAAAGCACGAGACAAAGAAACGACCTGTATGAACAGGCATCGACGGGCAAACGCGTGAACCGCTCCTCCGATGATCCCGCGGCAATCGGTCCTATTCTCAGCACCACTGAAGAACTTCAGAAACTGGACCGCTACCTGGAAACAATAGGCACAACCCAGAATAATCTCGACATTGTAGACGGACACTTGGATCAGTCTCATCTCTTTTGATTCGCGCCAAAGAGATCGCCATTCCGGAAGTAACAGTTCAAACTCGGAAGAAGACTTGAAAACTCTGGGTAAAGAGGTAGAGCAATTAAAGAACCAACTGCTTGACATCGCCAACGCTAAGGTCGATGGGAATTACCTTTTCGCGGGCTACGCCGATAAGACAATGCCATTCAGTGGTGATCCGGTTGTCTATAACGGCACTAACGACCACAAGCTGGTTGAAGTCAGTGCCGGCCAGACGGTTCAGACAAATCTGACCGGATCCGAACTGTTCACAAATCCAACCGACATTTTTGCCACGCTGAACAACCTCGAAGCGGCACTCAACAGCGGCGATCACGCAGCCGTGGCAAATCAGCTGGATGATATTGAAAAATCAGCAGAACAGATTCGCGCGGCAAGAAGCCAGATGGGAAATATAAACTCACATCTGGACGATGTTGAATCACTCACCGAAGAGATTAAAATACAAATGAAATCAAGACTGTCCAGTTACGAAGATGCAGATGTCGTAGGTGTCTTGACTGAAATCGCCAAAACCGAACAGTCTCTGGAAGCAGCGCTGAAGATCAGTGCTCAAGTGTCAAAACTGTCTTTACTTAATTTCATGTAGAACACGGGAGATCCCTGGAGACAAGGCTCACAAGAGACTGCACATTCTGCACGTGACCTCATTTCGGCTCAAACGCAAAAGTAATCACGCAGCGGCCGTCACCGGCGATCAGGCTTTCCTCGATCGAATGGCTGTTTTTCAAACGCAATGCCTTCATGACACCGTTACGGATGGCCTGGCAGCCGCAGGAATACCCTTGATCCATTTTGGCCGCCTTCAATGAATCGTGAGCATGGCAGCGTGTGCTGACCCAGGTCGCTTGATCACCTTCTATCGTGATGGGATCATTAATATATAGATCATCAAAAAGCAATCGGCCCAGATGGTTCTGAAAATCTCCATCAGATCTTCAATCGACTGAGGCCTTTTGATTCTCCCCGACTTGAGCATCATTAACGTATATTTACGAAAAAATCGTTCGGCGGCTTCCAGATTAAGCTGGTTTGCTTTTTCTTCACCAAACTCACGGACCATGGTGGCATGCCAATAGGAATCATGCAGCCACCAGAGCTTTTTAACCTGATTACGATCAATCGAATTGTTACTCATATCCCCTCCCGGACCACAAGCGACAGCAAAAACTCAGCCGGTTTCAGATTCTTTTCCCGGCACCCGCTTTCTTGAAATAATCTTCAATCCGTTCGCAAAACTCGACCCGCTCCTCGTCACGGGAAACAAACGATGTGACCAACCGTACAACGATTTCGTCTTCATCCAATGCCATATGTGCCGGCAGGACGTCGGGGTACCAGTCGTAGAATTCAGCTCCCGCATCCAGTAATGCGGTCATCAGCTTTTTCGGCATGGTCACGAAAATCTCATTGGCCTGCACCGGCCAAACCGGGCGCAGACCATCAATCGCTGCCAGTTTTTCAGCCAGCTTTGCCGCCTGGGAATTGGCGTGGGCGGCCAGATCGAGCCAATGATCATCCTTTAACCAGCCGCAAAACTGGGCTCCGAACAAGCGCCCCTTGGAAACCAGATGCCCCGTCCTCTTTCTGCGATGGATAAAGGTTGCAGCCAGCTCTTTATTAAAAAAATGACCGCCTCGGCACAGAGCGCACCGCACTTGGTCGCGCCCAGGCAGAGCGCGTCGACACCTGCCTTCCAGGTCAGATCCGCCGGACTGCATTGTTGCGTAACCAGGGCATTGGTAAAGCGGGCCCCATCCATATGCACATACAGGCCATGCTGCTTCGCCGCCGTGCAAAGTTCTTGCACCTCATCGACACAATAGACCAGCCCGGCCTCGCTGGCCTGGGTAACACTCAACACCTTTGCCAGGGGGTTATGCGGAGCATGAGTCCCGACGTTGGCAAAATAATAATCCAGATGCGCGACCGTAATCTTGCCCGCTCCCTGTGAAATGGGACTCATCCGTGCCCCACCGGTAAACTGTTCCGGTGCCGTCGATTCGTCGACATTGATATGGGCGTGGCTGTGGCAGAGAATCGTCTCCCACGGCTGAGCCATGCAGGCCAGGGACAGACAGTTGGCCGCTGTTCCGGTCGCGACAAAGTAAGCAGCCAGATCACACTCAAAACATTTTTAATTCTTCAACCGCCTGCTGTGTCCATTGATCATCGCCATAGCCCTGTGTCATTCCATCATTGGCGATTGCCAGCATCTCCAGAACCTGTCGGGAGGCGCCACTTTGATTGTCACTTCCAAAATTCATAGTCTTTCCCCAATCGGTTATTGAATCTGTTGCGCCGCTGTCACAACCGGCATGCTCAGTTTCAAACAGAGCATCAACGACTCAGAATCCAAAGCGCGACAGCCGGAAGCCACACGGCTTCTCAACCACCCGGCATGGTGATCGTCAACCACTTGATGCCAGAAAGGTTCCGGCACCGATCATGACCGTCCCGGCAGTTCGGTTGAGCGTTTTCTGACCGCGTGGTGAATGGATATAACGCCTCGCCGATGAAGCCCCGGCTGCGATCAGCATCAGCCCGGCCATCAGTCCGATCAGCGTCAGAAAAGCAGCCAGGGCGATATCACTATGTGTCAGGACGGTCAGATCCATAAAGGTCGGCAGAAAAGCGATGTAAAACAGAATGACCTTGGGATTTGAAGCCGAGATAATGAAGCCCTGCAGGAAGCTCAGGCCGGTCTTTTCTTTCGTTTCGAATTCAGCGGAAAATGGCTGGCGAGACGCCCGCCACATTTTGACACCGAGATAGATCAGATAGGCGGCACCGACGATACGTACGACGGTAAAAGCTTCGCTCCAGTGTTCTGCCAGCGCCGCCAGCCCGTAACAGGCCAGAATCAGGTAGACCATATCGCTGATCACCATCCCCAGGGCGAGAAAGAAACAGGCTGAAGTTCCGGACATCAGTGCCCGCGCCAGGATGGCGAACACCCCCGGCCCCGGCGTAATACTGAAAATAAAGATCGCGAGTAAAAAACTTAAGGAACTTTCAAAGAGTCATTTGTTGTCACCTGCCATAGAGATAAGATTAACCGCATAAAAATAGTCTCTTTGCCCCTTAAAACAAGTACAACCGGTTTCCCCCTGTCCATCCCGCCTTTGACTATTAAGCATTCCGACTCGAACGAATTTCAAAGAGGGTGTCTGCAAGCCTCTGAAAACCTGCTATATTTTTAAAATAGAACATCTTTATATTTTAGTCCTCATAGCTCAGAACTCACCGGTAAAGGGACACCCATTCAACGATTGCACCTATTACTGGAGGTATGCCGTGACCGAAGAAGCCCACTCCAGCTTGCTGCACAGAGCCCGCCTGAAAGCATTATTCAAGCGCGCCATCGTCATCATTCTGATCTTCATGGTAGCCTACAGCGCCATCGCCCTCCTTTACGCCAGTCAAACCATCTACAAGGTCAGGCTCAATTACGCCGTAATTCTGGAGACCCTCTCAGGTCAACGGATCGCGGTCACGGAGGTCGGATGGCATACCCGCCCCCTTTCACCAAACTTGAACTGGAAGTTTCGTTGATGAACCAGGAGTTGCACCTCGGCGGCAGCGACACACCGCAACGGATCATGTCACGCGGGAACGTCGCTCTCTGGGCCAGCGCCATGCTGACCTATCGGATTGACGATCTGAAGCGTTGGGGGATTGAAAACCGGTCGCCGCAAACCTTACTACAGAACGACTTCGACGGACTGGTCAAGGATGTCATGCAGAGTGAAACCATCAACGAGCTGGTCTCTGACCGAGCGCGGATCAAAGAAGATATCTACCAGACCCTCAAAAATACGCCGTTGAATAAAGACGGGCCGACTCTGGAAGAAAAATATGGCATCAAAGTCGTTTCTTTTGTTCTGCGTGATACCCGTTATGGCGAAAAACTGGCCGAGGCCAGTGAAGATAAAAAGCGCCGCGAGCTGATCGCGGAGGCTGAAAACTACGCCGCCGACCTCGAAGCCAGCCGGACCCGCAAGCTCTACGCCGCCTATAGCGAAGCGATCAACACCCTGCGTAAAACTTTGAAACTGGAAAACAAAGATACCCCAGCCCTGTTCAACTTCCTCAACCAGCAGAAGTGGGCCGAAGCCTACCAGAAAAATCAACAGGGTCAGAACACCTTTGTCCTCAACAGCACGGGAGAAAAATCCCGGTGACCCTGCCGGCACCGGACTCACAAAACGGATCTCCAGATGGCGAAACCACGCAAAACCAGAAGCCCGATCTACGTTAGCCTCTCCGAGCAACGGATTGAGCAGATCGAACAGCTGATTGCCGGGTGGAACAACGAGACGCGGCGCTTTGTCCTGCGCCAGCTGCATCAATATGATCCGGATCATTCTTTTGAACCGGGTGACGAAACGTCTGCGGCGCTTGATGAAACCCCATAAGATGGATTTTAAGATGCTGCGCGATCCGAGCAAACTGAACGATTGGCAGCAGCGCTTTAAAGCGGCAGGATCCCAGGATGCCAAAGCAGCCTGGCGACGGATTTTGTCGCGTGAACTCGACAGCCGCGACCACCAGTACCTGACCTTCCTGCTGGAAAGAGAGACTGTCGATACCTTTGTTCCGCCGCAAATACTGCACCTGTTCGAATTGATCTACCACGCCTTTATCCTGAAAGAATATGTTGACGACCCCAAAGCTCCGCGCGCTCCCTTTGTCCTGGTCGTCGGCAACTCGGGTAGCGGCAAAAGTGCCACCGTTCAACAAGCCATTGAGCAGGTTTTTTTCACTCTGAAGTGAAACCGGTCGTCGATCTTAAAGTTAAAAAGAGCGAAGTCATGGCAAATCAACCATTGTGGCGCAGCCTTGCCGAGGTTGACCCCGAACTTGCAGTCCGTATCGAACGTCGGCGCAAGCGGGCCACCCTGCGTTTCTTTTCACGACTGCCGATCATTCGTTATATCTTTCGCAACCTGATCAGCCAGGCGCTTTCCGATATCGACGAAGCGGGTATCCTGGTTGACAGCGGCACGATCACCCCCAACGACTATCAGACCGCCTGGGCCGGAGAACCGGGAAATTACCTGCGTAAGGCGATGGGAAATCCAAAACGCCTGACTATCCGTCATCTGGAAGAAGCTCACTCCGCCTTCGGCCGCCCCGATCAGATGAGCAGTGTCCAGAAACAGCAGACCACCTTGATTGACGCGGCAAACATCATTCTTGACGAAATCGCCCACGGTCGCCGCGACTGCCTGGTTATTGCCACCACCGACCAGCCGGAACAGTTCGATGCCGCTATTTATCGCCGCTTTGTCGAACGTGGCGTGGTTATTGATATCAACGATATGTGGGAAGACCCTCATAACCTGCGCGAAGTCGTCTGCCTGGAGCTGCGGCGTAAAAATCAGCCCAAGGACCTGAAGGGCCCCCAACCTCCCCACCTGTCCGAAGAGGAGCTGGACCGGGCCATCGAAAAACTCTATCCCATCTTTCGTCAGCGCAGTCTGCGCATTACTCCGGCTTATGTCAGGCGTTTGATCGCATCAATCATTGCCATTAAAGGTCACTTCACCACCGAGTATCTGGATGATCAGTTGTTGATTCGCGATGCTTTTAAAGCTGTGGCGCGCAATGTTCATGGGGCGCTCTACAACAAGGTCGTCGGAAAACTCGACCGGGGAGTCGACTGGGCGGAGTATATCGGCAGTATCAAGAATGAATTTTCCGAGATGGCCAACAACTCACTCTTTTACAACATCAACGAAGAGAAGGGAGTGGTGCTCACCGGCCCTCCCGGCTCAGGTAAACCTTCATGGTCCGCGCCTGGCTGGGCGACAACAGCGACGTACAGGATATTTCGGTCAACATCTCCGACCTGAGCGAACCTCGAAGCCCATTAGAAGGAATGGTCGCCAACCTGGAAAGAGTGTATGACATTGCCAAGATGATCTCACCGTCGATGGTCTTTTTGACGAAGGAGACGCTGTCGCCCCGCGTCGTTCACCCCAGGGCGGGAGCCCCTACGATAAGGTGACCAATAAATTCCTCTCGATCATTGACGGCGAATCCCCACTTAACCGGGTCTTTACCGTCCTCACCACAAACAGGCTCGACATCCTTGACCCCGCCCTGATCCGTTCCAAACGACTTAAGGTCCTGAACGTCACCGGTCATATGCGAGAAGAAGACAACCTGCGCATCATCGCGAAAGAGATGGATGGCCTCCCCTGCAGGAAGACCTCACCCTGGAAGATATCACCGCTCTGGCACGAACCTGTGCGAAACTCCGCGGACTTCACCGCCTTTGCGGAAAAGGTCCGTTCCCTGCGTGCAACAGAACTGGAAGTGATCGACAAATTACTGCAGGTTGCCGACAGCGACAGCCAGACCAAAGCCGCTTCGTCCGCTACAACTACAAATCCTGCTCGGCTTGCTGGAAGGGCTGGTCCCCGATTCGGCTCTGCTGAAAAAAGCCCGCCAGGGGGAAGACGCCCTGCTTTCGAGGCTGGAGGAAGTTGTCCACCGTTTGAGCCCATTGAAAGGGAGCGACACCTTCCCGGTCTCACGCTGGCACCTGCAGACAGCCAGACAGCATTTAGCCGGCAGCCCCTTGCGCAAAGGGAAACAGCAGCTTGATGAATTCCTTGAAACCGAACTTTCGCAAGAACCTCAGGTCGGTTTCGTCGTCGGGGTCGGTGCCAACGATGTCAGCGGTGTCATCCTGCCGATCGCGTCAAGTCTGGTTTATCGCAAGTATGCTGAAAAATCGTCGTCACCGGGGCGGTCTCGGCCAGTGCTCCAGGCAGTGCGGAGCTGGAAATGGCGGTACAGATGACCAATCAGAGTTCAAAAGAAGCTCTGACCCTGGTTGAAAACTACTTTCAGGAACTTATGCCGGAGCGCAACATCTCCCTCATTCTCGGCGAATACCTCAATGGCTACAGCATTCATCACCAACTGCTCTCGGCTTCTTACAACGTCGGAGGCCCTTCAGCCGGATTCGCTCTGGCGATTAATACGCTGTCGATTCTGTTGCAAATCCCGGTCCTCAATGACTTCGGTATCACCGGCGCCCCTTGGATCAAAGGCTCACGCAAAGGAGACGTCGGGGCATCGGTGATCATCGGAGGACACCAGAAAAAGACCGAAAAGGTATTGCTTTATCTTGAGCGCATGTATATGCCGCTACAGAATTATCGTGACATGGATCCGCAGATTCTCGAAGCCTACCGAGCCGTCGATAAGGATGTCATCGGTGTGCGCAGTTTTCGGCTCTGGTACCGGAAGTCTGTCGCTTCAGCCAACAGCATCACCAGAAATTAAAGACATTTTTAAACAAAGGCTGGTGCTGGAACGTGCTCCTCTTGACCTTGACACTCTCCCTGAAGATCGTGAAAAACTGACCGTAAAAGCAGAGTCTCTCAGGCTGGAAGCAGAGGCTATGATCCGTCGGAGACTTGTTGCCATTGAGGAATTTGTGCGACAGGAGGGGATCGATTCAGGAGTCTGGAGAGGATCTTTGATGATATGGGTGATAACGGATAAACAGCATCCCAACCTTAACGACGCTATTTCCTGGAATAACAGCATCCATATCCGGACTGACTTGCCTATTTCACTTGTCCCTGGTGAACCCTTCTGTGACTCTGGAGGATCCTCCAGAGAAGCGCGTGATTGTCACTTGAAGCCAATACGCATCAGTTTGTCCCTCTGATCTTTTTGACCGCGGAATAACCACAAGCGACACATAGGATTCCTCCACCCCAAACATATTGCCAGCCAGAAATGACCCCTCTTGATGCTTCCACTGGCGGAAGATCGTTAAACTGCAGATACAGACCGTAAAGTGCGATGCCCGCACCGGCAATACTCAGTAATAATGTGAGGGCAGTATCAAGTTTCGGATCTTTTGTCATACATCGAAATACGATCAATAGGCCACCACCGACAAGAAGAAGAAAGATAAAAACATTGTAAAACAAGTTCATTTTTTATTCCCTGGCAATACACAGAAAAGGATTCTTCTACGAGCGAAAGGCACGGCGGTAAACAGGAAAAAAAGAAAGTTTCCCCGTGCCCTCCTGAATAACTGACTCTACTAAGACTCCCTTGAGACAACAAGAAAAAACAGTTAAGCGCTAACCATGTCCAAACTTATACCACGTGAAAATTGGACCTCATTTTTTCGGCAAGTGATGCGATTTCCACCACAAGTTAATGCCAAGACATGTCAGACAAAATAATTCGCTGAGAACCGCCCCCAGAGCCAGAAAAAAGACGAGAGAAGATCTAAACATCAGAAAATGACCAACAATGATCAAAAATCCAGAACAAGGTGTAGCAAAAAGGATAAAGACAGCCAGCAAAAAGCTGAGAGAATTCCCTAATATCATATTCACCCCTGTCACTCTCCGAGCCGAAATAGCCCGGTAAAAAGTAGGGGTTTCCCATAATCATGACAAGAATTCCTGCATAAACGGTCGTTTTTTCTCCATCACCGGCAAAAACAGCTTATGTATCAACAAAATACACTTCATCCATGACAATCATCAGTCCCGAAAGAGTGATGTTGATCCCACCTTTCTGCTCTGTCGAAATCAAAAAAAAAGACCACAGGAGAGAGAATCTGAATAGATACCCCCGGGTAAACCCGGGGTCCTGAGCTTCGCCAACTGATTGCTTTTGCAATCAGTTAAAGTCACAGCACCTCTCGGTGCTGACCTGAATCCTGGCGGCCTTGGTATTCGACGTACTTTTTACTGTCTGCTCATCCACACCGACACTACTTACAAAGTAGCCCGGTGACCAGACAATGTTCTCGGACCAATAAACTTTTGAGAGCTAATCAAACTTTTTCCGCATTCTAGACGACGATTGGCTTTTCAGTTTTCCCATCACATCTGAAATTGAATACTTCGGTGGGATGATCATCACCATATGAAAATGATCACCATCAAAGCCAATCGTCTCAATTTCTACGCCGGGCATCTGCCGCAATAGGCCGATGAGTACCTTGTGAAGGTACTCAGACACACCAGGCTTCAGGATCCTACGGCGGTATTTGCATACCCAAACGATATGGTATTGCAAGCAATATGCAGAATGTGCTGAGACACGAACTTCCATCCTCTTAAGATACCGCCTTCGGTCTCATTCATCCACGGCTAAAGCCGTGGTCTTCTGTCTACGACCGAATAAAACTGATTCAGCAGCGGCAGAAATCATTGATATTGCAAATAACTGGGACTTTTCTCATAGGGTCAACTTCTGTTCAGATTACCAGAAAATATCTGGCGAATCTCTATCTTAAATACTGCGGAAAAAAATGCGGAAAAAAACAACTACAGCCGCAATATTTGTCTTTTTTTAATTGACAGAATTATCCCAATTAGATACAAATCAGGTCAACAATTAAAATAAACAAACGTTCCAAATATCACAACCCATAATCAAGGCGTCAAATATGCCAAACGGCTTTTTTTCACTTCGCCAGAAATTAATGCTCTGGGTCATGCCTATTGCTATTCTCGGTCTACTTTCGCTCAGTTGCGTGGCTTATTGGTATATCAACAGTGTCATTGAAAAAGAGCTCTCCAGCAGCATGCTACTGTCGGTCAATAAAAGTGCGGAAAGCATCAACCGGTGGTTGGAAACCATCATGCTCGAACCGGAAACCATTGCCGCAACCCCCGCAGCAAAAAGAATCAATGATAACTTCGACGCCTTCGATCAGCAGAACATCAATCGTTACAAAACGCTTCATGCCAAGTATCCGGATATTTTTCAGGACATCTATGCAGCCAACAACAATGGCGAATACCATACTGTTCTACAGGATGGCGATGGTTATAAAATTTTTGTCGGTGATATTACCAATCGCCCTATTATATCTCCATCATGTCGGGCGGTCCGACCCAGATAACTCCTCCATTGATCTCCAGAACCACCGGGTTCCTACAGTATTCATGGTCTCACCCATACTCGATGAGAAAAATCGGCCACAAGGACTGATCGGTGCCGGTATCTCGCTGAAATACATCCAGCAGATCGCTCAGGAATTGCGGGCTGGCACATCAGGTTACGGAATCATTACAGCAAAAGACGGTACCTTCATCTACCATCCTGAAAATGATCGCGTCATGCGCCAGAAGCTGTCAGACACCGATTCGGATTCTGAAAAAGAGCTGGGGAGACTCATGCTGTCAGGTGGGTCAGGGATGTATCGATATATGAGCGGTCATGAGAAGATGGTGGCCTTTTACCAATCAATACCGATCGCCGGTTGGGCCGCAGCCACGATCCTTCCGGAAAGAGAGTTGTTTGCACCGGCCATCAAAATGACACGTCTGCTGTCGGCCATTGCGGTCTTGTTTGCCATTGCCATCTGCACAGCCATTATCCTGGCAATGCGCAGACTGACCAGACCATTACAGACACTCAGTACTCGCGCCGAAGAGATCGCTCAGGGGAATTTGGATGGTGAAAGGCTGGAAATATCATCCAATGATGAAATCGGAAAACTGTCGCAGTCTTTCAACATCATGACCGACAACCTGAAAAAGACACTCTCGGAGTTGAAAGAAAGCGAAGACAATTACCGCGGTATTTTTGAGCATTCGGTTAGTGGCATACTGCAGACAACTCTCAATGGAAAACTGCTTAATGCCAATCCTGCTCTGGGTAAAATTCTGAAATATAGCCCGGATCATTCTCAGGGATCATACCCGGAGACAGTCAAAGATCTCTATGCGAACCCTGAAGATCGTAAGCAGATCATATCCCAACTCCTCAAAGAAGGCTCGATTGAAAATTTTGAGACACAGGCTCTTGCCGGCAATGGAGAAAAGGTCTGGGTATTAGTCAGTTCATATCTGGTCAAAGATTCATCAGGAGAGCCCCTCCATATCGAATCGATGGTCACCGACATCAGTGAACGGAAACAAGCTGAAGCAGATAAGGAAAAACTGTCCCAACAACTTGCTCAGGCACAAAGACTGGATGCCGTTGGAAAACTGGCTGGAGGCGTTGCCACGATTTTAACAATATGCTGGCGGTCATATTAGGCCACACTGAGCTGGCATTGATGAACATGCAGTCGGATGAAAACATTATCCGGCCTTCGTGGATATTCAAAATGCCGCAGAACATTCGGTCAACTTAACGCGCCAACTGCTGACATTTGCGCGCAAACAGACAGTAGCGCCCAAGGTTATTGATCTACATAGCACCATTACCGATATTTCCGCTCTACTGCGACGCCTGATCCCCGAAGATGTCGAGCTTGTCCAGACCTCGGCAGAGCACCTCTGGACCGTTAACATCGACCCGGATCAGGTCAATCAGATACTGACCAATCTCTGTGTGAATGCGCGCGATGCCATACAGGGGAACGGCAGGATCAGCATTGAAACCAAAAATATCACTCTGGATCAGACCTACAGTCAGCATATTCCCGACCTGCATCCGGGCGATTATGTCTGCCTGTCGGTCAGTGACAACGGTTCGGGGATGGACAAAGAAACCCTGCAGCATCTCTTCGAGCCTTTTTATACAACCAAGAGCATTCAGGAGGGGACCGGGCTGGGGCTGGCAACCGTTTACGGTATCGTCAAACAGAATAATGCCCTGATCAACGTTTACAGTGAACCTGGGCTAGGGACGACTTTCAACATCTATATCCCCAAATATGGAGGTCAGTGCCAGCCTTCATTATCGCCATCACCAGCCTCTTTAGCCATCAATCTGGAAACAGTTGTGATTGTTGAGGACGAGCAGCAATTTCTCGATGTCACAAAAGAAATTCTTGAAGTCCTTGGCTGCCGCCGGGTGCTGGCGTTTAATTCGCCCATGAAGCGATAGAGGCCATTGAAAGCAACTCTCGATCTCGATTTACTGATCACCGATGTGGTCATGCCGAAAATGAATGGCCGCGAACTCGTCTCCCGTATTTCAAACCTGAGGCCAGATATTCGCTGCCTGTTCATGTCTGGTTACACGTCTGATATCATTGCCCATAAGGGTGTTCTGGAACGGGGGATAAATTTTATCCACAAACCGTTCTCCCTGCAGGCACTGGCTGAAAAAATCCGCGAAGTCATGAGTCAGCCCCCACGGCATTGAAACATCCGTTCGGATATTTCGATACAGATCATTCTCGGCTGCACATCACCGCCCGGACCGGGTCGCGATCAATCCCAACGTCACCAGGCCAGCAGAAACGAACCTCCACACGCCAAACCCTTCTCGGAGCAAAAAAGTGGAAATAACGGCAGCAAACAAAAACGCTCGTTTCCCGCAGCGCCGACACCATCGCCATCGGGGTTGTCGTTATTGCCCAGAGAATAATCCAGTAAGCCCCTGTCTGCATAACACTGCCGATCATCCCGACTTTCAGATACCGTCGCGACAGGAGCACTCCCTGTCCCCGCTTGAGCAGATAGACAGCGGCAAAAGTCAGCAGCCCATCACCGATACTCATCCAGACCGCAAAACCAAGAGCGGTACCTGCACTTCTGACACCGATCCCATCAACCACAGTATAGGCAGAAATCATAACACCCGTCACCAGAGCAAAACAATCGCCAGCGGGTTCTCTTCAGACCACCACCCTTTCAAAGGCCAGCGTCATCACACCGCTGGCCAGACACAGAACGCCTGCTGCCGCGACGGGGCTTAACTGCTCACCGGCAAACAGGTAGGCTCCCAGAGCAACCAACAGTGGTGCTGAACCACGGGCAACAGATAAACCTGCCCCAGATCTCCATGCTCATAAGCTGCAGCGAGAAACAGATGGTAAACGGTGTGCAGAATAATAGTGATCCCCAGCCAGAGCCAGCTGGAGGAGGATGGAAAAGAAATAAAAGGCACAAAAGAACAACGAAAACAGACTGCCAAAAAGGGAAAACGTCGCCATTACGGCAAGTCGATCCCCCTGAACCTTGATCAGTGCATTCCAGCCGGCATGAAGCAACGCAGCAAACAGAATGGCAATGGTGACCTCAACCGTCATTGGCTGCAATCCTTTCATGTTCTAACGAGACGGTCCATAAGCGGCAATCTCGTCAAGCATAACGCATAGCCCCTCTGATGAATATCAAAAGAATCAAAAAGCCCGCTGGAGAATAGATCTCGCAGCGGGCCTCCATGTTTAAGGATCAATTCTGGTGGTTGTTTATTTAAACTTCAAGGTCAGGGGACCATCATGGAACAGGTGATTGATCTGTGAGTTATCAAAGACCGAGATACCAAAGCTGTACTTTCTACTCAAATCATCGAACTGAACATCCTGAATCTCTGCTTTTCACCTGTGGTGACCAGCTGCCTGCGAATTTCAACAGTCCAGACACCATCGTTCCATTGACCGCGCATTTCGATATCACCACGTGGTCCCTGAAACGCATCAATAATGATTCCAGGCACAACATCACCAGGCTTGAAGATATCAACAAATGGGGTCTTAAGGCTCGGGATAACCTGATATTTGTATTTCTCACTTGGCGGAAAGTTCATGTAAGCAGGTCCGGTTTTGTCCTTGTTTACGTTATTGACATAACCTCCACCTGTCTTGACATCACCTTTACGGCCCCAGCCCTTGTTCGTTTTGCCATTGTTGGTACTGTCTACAAACTGATCGTCAACCTGACCAAGGGGCTGGTCCGCACATTTTTGACATGCCACATATCGATGGTTTCACCGGAATTATTGGTAAATTTGCGTCCGGCGGAGGTGTCACCTTCGATATCCATATGGCAGGAAATCATACAGCCCTCTTCAGCAAAACCCTTGGTGTTGATGTTCCAGTAAATACCGACTTTATCTTCGTAATACGTATTATCGTGACCGGTGCTGTCCTTGTTCTTCATCTGCTTCCAGCTGCCATCGTCCTGCTTGATCCACGGGAAACGTTCCAGACTTTGGTCGGATCCGGATACTGGATCAGGAGATAAATATACTCATCGTCATACAGAGATTCAATGTAACCGTCGTCTCCTGCATCCCTTTGTAACCATTGTTCGGTTCATAAGGAAGGTTATCGACGGTCACCTTGAGGGGCGCAGCCTGCTTCCAAGCGTTATCTACTGCACCGGAAAGCAAAATCGGCTTGTCTGTTTTGACACTTGTCAATGTCGTGGACGCATGGGCATTAAGCCCGAGAAACAGCAGACAGGCCAGCAGACACAGAGTACGAATCATCATTGGTTTCATACTTTATTCTCCTTGGTAGATGGAAAAGATTGACTTTGTACCGCAAACCTCGAATACAGCGTAAAAGTCAGTAACTCTGTGACCATTAAACAAATATATGAGAAAAATTCCAGATTAAATATATCAACAAAAAATGCATCCTTGTGAAGTTTACTTATCGGGAAACAATATTTTCCAATACTAATAAAGTGTTTAAAATGGTCGGATCTGCCACGGCTGACTGTAGATTGAGCAACCTCAGGGGGAAATTGGGAAATTACAGCGTGAACTTTTATGACGTACAGACGAAACTCAACGGCGGATAAAAAAAAGCCCACGGTGCAAACCATGGGCTGATAAACCGGTTTCAGGAATAAACCTCTTCACAGTCACTGCAAGGCCAAAGTTCTGTTGTTTCTTCCAGCTGGACAGTCAAGGCATCACCTACGACACTGATGACAGCCCCTTCCTGCTTTGTCTTGAGGTTTTTAATCCGGCGAACGTTACCATGCGATACCGCCTGCCCAATGTTAATCAATTCTTCGGTCTCCATCTATGGACCTCCTGCGCAAAAAAATTTTTCTCCTTGTATATGAAAAAAACTGGCGATTACAGCTTGAAAAAATTCTTTTTCTTATGCTTAATGGAAAGTCCAACCAGCCGACATTCCACAACAAATCGATAAAGAAACTCCCCGCAAAAAGGACACCGGCAAGACGGGAATACATAGTGTTACCTTCAGGAATAATGTGGAAATTCACAGTAATTTGTTCTGCTTCAGCCAGGCGCGAACAACCTCAAAAACATCACGCCTTTCAACATCTACCTGGTAGGTCAACTGCTTAAGAGTTTCATTCGATATCAACGCAGGAATGCGGTTGATCAATTCTTTCAGTTTTGGGTTCTGCTCGAGCAGTTGCTGACGAATAACCGGCACACCGTTATAAGCTGGAAAAAACTCCAGATCATCGTCCAGTTCAAGTAAATCGTAGTAATCGACACGACCATCAGTGGCAATGCCGGCCACAACATCGAACTGGTCTTCACGTAAAGCATTATACAGCAACTTGGTTCCATCCTCCGCGTCTTGCTCTCCCGGAAAGTAAATCCATACTTCTGCTGCAACCCGCTCAAACCATCGACCCGGGTATGAAATTCAGCACTCGAAGCGAACAGAAAATCTGGCTTTTCCCGTTGGATATAATCAGCCAGATCGGAAATGGATTTAATCCCCAGATGATCTGCTTTGTCACGCCGCATCAAAATTGAATAAGTACTGTTGGCCGGAGTCATATTGAGCCAGATCAAGCCCTTATCGTGGTCAAGCTGACTGATCAGTTGATAGGCAACCTGAGGATTAGCTTCAGCCTGATGGTTATAAAACAAGCGCAATGCTGTCCCTGTATACTCCCAATAGACATCAATCTGCCCCTGTTCCAATGCAGAGCGAACCACTGGAGTGGCCATGTAATGAACTTCAGAGACATCATAGTTCTGCTCTTTCAGATAGATGGAAAGAATTTTCAGCAGGATCATCTGCTCGGTATGCTTTTTACAACCGATTTTTATCCGGTCTTTCTCTGGCTTCGCTGTGACCGCAGACGTCACCTTTTTGTCACATCCCGCCAGAGCCAGACAGACAAAAACAGCAGAAAATTATTTTAATGCTATACGATTTCACAACTGGGGCCATCATTCATTCAGTTAATGCAGTATTTATTCATCTTGTAAAGCAGACTCTGGCGTGAAATTCCCAACGTCTTTGCAGCCATGGCAGCCTTCCCGTGAGTTTCTTCCAGAGCTTGGACAATGTACTTCTTTTCCAGCTCTTCAAACAGTTCAGGCAGGCTTTTCCCGGCTTCAAGGGGTAATACCTCCAAATCATGCACCTCAGCTTGAGAATCACTTATTTTTTGGGAAAATCGAGGAGTGACAGCTTCTCGCTCTGACACAGGACCACAGCTCGCTCGACCGAATTTTCCAACTCTCGCACATTGCCGGGCCAGGGATATTCGCTTAAGACCTCAACCAACTCTTTGGAAATCTGATAATTCTTACTCTTTTTCTGGCGATGTTTGTCAAGAAAGCCTTCGATCAGCAGCGGTATATCATCTTTCCGCTCGCGTAAAGGCGGAATCTCGATATCAACAATGTTAAGGCGATAATAGAGATCTTCTCGAAACTGGCCAGCATCGACCATCTGCTTGAGTCTGCGATTGGTGGCCGAAATAATACGCACATCGACCTCCTTCATCAGATTGCTGCCAAGCCGCATAAAGCGCTTTTCCTGGACAACTTGAAGCAGTTTGGCCTGCAACGGCGCACTAATTTCACCAATCTCGTCAAGAAAGATCGTGCCGCTGTGAGCCGCCTCGAACTTACCTTCATGATCGGATGTCGCTCCGGTGAAAGCTCCTTTCTTGTAACCGAACAATTCACTCTCCAGCAGTTGCTCGGGAATAGCCGCACAGTTAATCGAAATAAAAGGAGCTTCGCAGCGGTCACTGAGCTTATGAATCAGCATAGCAACCATACTTTTCCCCGTTCCGCTCTCACCTTCCAACAAAACCGAAGCTTCCGTTCCGGCGACCCTCTCGATCAGCGGAGCCAAATGCCTCATTCCAGGGCTGGAATCAAGTGTTGTCAGACTTGACTCAACCCACGCAACTTTTCTTTAAGAATTTTATTTTCATACTTGATTCCCAACCATTCGTAAGCCTTATCGAGCGCCAACAGAATTTCATCCAGCTGAGTTGGTTTAACCAGGTAATCAAAAGCTCCGGCCTTAACTGCAGTGACGGCATTCTGAACATCGCTGTAGGCGGTCATCATGATAAAGAGCTTGTTGGGATAGAGAGCGATAAATTCTTCCAGCAAAATCAGACCGGTCGTGTCGGGCAGCATGATATCGAGAAAGACCACATCGATGCGCTGTTCCGCCAACATCTTGCGGGCGCTTTGGCCATTGGTCGCGGTATGCACCTGATAGCCTTTTTTGCTCAGCGAAGCACTTAAGATCCGCAGCAGTTTTAATTCGTCATCGACAAGCAGAATACTTTTCATCCTTGCACCTCCTGCAAACACTGTTCAGCCTGCGGAATCTCGATATACATCTGCGTTCCTTTTCCTTCCATACTATCAGCCCAGATTTTTCCTCGGTGTTCGATAATGATTTCGTGGGCAATGGCCAGCCCCAGGCCGGTTCCATCACTCTTGGTCGAAAAGAAGGGATTGAAAATCCGCTGGAGTTTTTCATCCGAGATGCCGACCCCGGTATCGCTAATTTCAATATGCCAGTCACCCTCCTTCATCGCCAGCTTTACCTTCAGGCGCCCCCCCTCCTTCATCGCCTGTAAACTGTTGAGCATGATATTGAGAAAAACCTGGGTCAGAGCATTTTTGCGCCCCAGGACATAAGCCTCGCTGGTGGGGTAGGCACAATCGAGAGCGATATCCTGATCCTGGAACTTCTTCTTGAGCAGGTGCAGCAGTTCGTTGATGATCGCCACCAAATTAACCGGAAGCAGGTTCTTTTCGCCGGGTGCAAAAGCCAGACTCAGAAACTCTTTGATCAAACCGTTCATCCGTACCGAAGTAGTAAAAATATCTTCAGCGAAACTGTGGACCAGTTCCTTGTCGGTCTCATCTTCCAGTTCCAGCTGAATTCCCTCAGCTGCTGCCTGAATGATACTCAAAGGATTTTTAATTTCATGGGCAATACCGGCAGTCAGCTGCCCCAAGGATGCCAGCTGTTCGCTTCTCCTCAAATATTCTTCAAGTTTCTTGATCTCGCTGACATCACGAAAAACAACAATCGCCCCCTGAGGCTGCATATCTTCCCCCTGATAGAGAGCCGAGTGGACCTGGACTTCATGCCGGTTCCCCTTTTTGTCTATCAGGTAACTCTCAACGTCATCAAAGCTCTGCCCCTCTTCCAGTGTCCGTAACGCAATCAGCTCTGAGGGATCATCTTTCAGGGGCAGACTGTCAGCCTGTTTACCGATCACCTCTTCACGCTGAAAACCGGTCAACTGTTCGGCGCTGCGATTGAAGGTAGTAAAATACCCCTGCTGGTCGATGGTCATAACAGCATAGGGGATCGATTCGAGGACATAGAACAGTCTTCGTTCTCGTTCGGTCAGATCTTTAGCCATCTGATCCATGGTGATCGACAGGGCCTCTATTTCATCTCCAGTCGTGATCGGGTCGAAGCTCTTGCGTGTATTGTCTGTATATTCACGACTCTGGCGGGTCAGGCTGATAATCGGGCGAACCACACGAGCTGTTCCCAACAGAGTGAGTCCGGTTGCCACCACCAGAACGATGAGAAATCCATGAGCCAGCGTCCACATGACTCGGTTCGATGGTGCCAGGCCTGAGCGGTCGACTCACCGACAACCAGACCAAACTGCCCCAGAAATGCCGGTCGATAAGCAATCAGCATCTTACGACCAAAAACAGAACCTTCCCAGGTCCCGAATTTTTCCAGCTGCAACAATGGTCCTAGGGGATGAGCACGAAGCGACCGGCCGATGCGTTTGCTTTCTTGATGGGCAATGACTGTCCCCTGGCTGTCAAGCAGGGCAACCATCCCCTGTTCTCCAATACGGGCTTCATTCAAGAAATTAGTCAATACACGCAGATTGACAAAGGCGATCACTCCACCGTGAAAGGTGTTTATCTCATCCAGAACAGGGTAGGCAACGGCAACGGTTTGGTTCCATCCGGCAGGGTCAACAGATTGGAGACCAGATAAGTTTTGCTCCAGCGCAGCCGTTCAATAATCTCATCAGCAATAAAAACAGACTGGCTGCGCGGCTCAGGAATTCGGGAAATCATCCGACCATCGTCTGCAACCGCCTGAATGAACAGGTAAAGTGGCTGACGTGCCAGCATTTTCTGAACTTCAGTCGAGAATAGCGCCTTCCCCTGAAAACCAGTATCCAAAGAATGCAGACTCGCCACACGCATGTCGTTGAGCATAACCTGCATGATAAAATCGATCCGCTTGCTCAACGACCGCACCATAAGCTCGTCGCGGTAGCGGATCTGTTCCCGATAAGAGCTGTTCATAATTTTTACGGTAAAACCATAAACAGCAGCCAGGGTCGTAAAAATAACGATCAACATGATTAGAAAATATTTTTTTGATATTTTCGCTTTGATCAAAGACATGCAAAAACCTGACGAATAAATCGACACTGAATTATCGAAAAAACGGAGAGTGAAAAACTTACCACAGCTCCACATTGTCTCCAAGAAACAAGCATGAGGGATCGGTCCGCTAGAAGAAAACAGTAAAAATAAAACGTTTACAGATTGAGCAGCATACGTGGATTGGTAACAATCATCCGTTCAATTTCTGCGTTATTGATTCCGGCAGCACAGAGCTCAGCTACAAATTCACTTAATCCCTCAACAGGTGGTGGATTGTGCGGCTGGCCATAATCGGTAACCAACACGCAATTCTCTGCACCAAAGTCCCGGATACCTTTAGCCATTTCAGCCACCGTCAGGTCATTAAAATCCTTACTGCAAGCCAGGTAACACTTTCCAAAATCGCTCCCTTACGACAAAATCATGCTGCAAATCAACAGAACCCTAGCGATACTCATATCAGGGTGCTGGACCAACACCTTCTGAACCTTCTGTTCAAAAGCGGCATCAACCAGAGCAACCACCTCCTCGACACTCAAGTGACCAGTGGCCAAGATGATATCGGCATCAGCGATCAGATCAAGAATATCCCTGACCTCATCTTTAAGCTTTTGTTCTCACCCCAGATTTCCAGACCCTGCTCGGGATGAACCAACGGTTTGTCACTGGCAAACAGGCGGCTCTTCTGCTTGGCAAAGTGATCCTGATGAGCCTTGGATGAAAAGGTCGGCATCCAGATGATTTTGGCACCCGAGCGGATCGCCGCATCGACCGCTGAGGGTGAAAGTCCACCAGTAAAGCAGTTACAGGCCAGCCCGCCATAGAGGTGAAGAGCAGGATACTTTTCCCGGATCAAAGTAGCGCGGTCAGCGGTCGGCGCTTCATGTGATTTTATAATGCCACCACTCATTCCGGCTGCCATCATATCCTCGGCAAACTCCCAGGCATTCTGCCGCCGTGGAAATAAACTGGGACTCGGGTGGCAATGAAGCTCGAAGGCATTTTTCAATAATGGATGATAATCAGACATGATCTTTTCTTTCACAGGGATAACCAGGGAGCAGGTGTTTGCCTGCTCCCTGGTTTAAATCAGTAAACACTGCCAAATCCCAAATCGAGTCAATACGATCAGGCAGCAACCTTGGCAGGAACATTCTCTTGGTCAACCTCGACAGTGCTATCTCCATGCACACTGTGTTCAGACGCTCTGGTCTTGGCGCCATCAGCA
>LQAG01000010.1_pt1 | contig 139569 bp, 215 predicted proteins | sample 1535801 | NCBI WGS metagenome assembly LQAG01 (sample SAMN04331584, study PRJNA305678) | bioreactor metagenome | isolation source: bioreactor_3 inoculated with Wadden Sea sediment 1st replicate of a... | place: Germany:Bremen
AAAGATGTGTCTAAACGATTTTACCTAAGATTGTTCAATGGCAAGAGGTTACTTGAATGGTCTGGGTCTGCTATGTCGAAGCTGAAGAAAGGGGCCTTAGTTGAGAGCTTCCAGCCGGCAGTCCTGACCCGGGAGCAGGCGATAATGATGAACCGGTAAATGTGACTGGTCATCGATCTCACCTTCTGCAGTAGAGAACAGATCGGTAGCGGTCTTAAAGTACAGGGCATCCTCTTTCCAGCCAAGGTTAAAAAAACCGTGAGGATAGGCTTCAATGCCGGGACAACGGCGAACACCCAGTTGCTTGCGAACCCGATCGAGAGCGGTGACAAAAAAAATACCATGACCTTCACCCGAATCTTCGATGACTGCAGCATAGTGGCGTGAAGGGGAAATCATCAGGTCGATCGTTTCGAAACCACCACCAAGAGCGGGAATTTGCTCAACTTTAGACTGATCGACCAGAAAAAAAAGATTGCGTTTATTATATTCAAAGCGGTTATCGACAGTCAGAAAACAGAGATTTTGCGGAAATGTCTTGCTGCCGATCGGAAAACAACGACTTTGTCGGTCCAGCCCATTTGGTTGCGTTGTGGCACAGGCGCATAAAAAAAAGCAGGCTTATCAGCAGGTAGGGCATGATGGTTGGGCCTCGGTGAATGCTCAGCAGCAAACCGAAGAGGGCCCGGTTCGCTGCTGAGGTCAACAATGATGTTGATCTACTTTGTCTTTTCCCAGTCAGCCAGAAACTTTTCGATTCCGACATCGGTGAGTGGATGTTTGGCCAGCTGAGTCATGACTCCGTAAGGGATGGTGCAGATGTCTGCACCGATCAAGCCGGCATTGAGAACATGCATGGGGCTACGGACCGAGGCGACGATGATTTCAGTTGTGTAGCCGTAGTTGTCAAACAGGGTGCGGATTTCTTCAACCCCTTCCATCCCTTCGTGACCGATATCGTCAAGGCGGCCGACGAAAGGTGAGACGTAGGTCGCGCCAGCTTTCGCAGCCAGCAGGGCTTGCAGGGAAGAAAAAATCAGCGTAACGTTGGTCTTGATGCCCTCGGCTGTGAACTGTTTGGTCGCTTTCAGGCCCTCGGTGGTCATCGGCACTTTGACGACAATGTTTGGATGGATCTTGGCCAGTTCTCGGCCTTCCTTGAGCATCCCTTCTGCGTCAAGAGCGATAACTTCGGCTGAGATCGGGCCATCAACGATGGCGGCGATTTCGGTGATAACTTCTTTAAAATCACGGCCGCTTTTAGCGATCAGAGATGGGTTTGTGGTGACACCGTCAACCAACCCCAGTTCGTGGGCGGCACGGATTTCGTTGACTTCAGCGGTATCGATAAAAATTTCATTGTTACGGGCTCCTTCTGCCTGTTTTGATTTATGGTTTTTGCGCCTTTTTATACTCTTTCATGCATTTTTTGGAACAAAAATAGAGTTCCTTTCCCTCAATAGTCGCTTTGACTGCGTCGCTGAGTGGAAGGTAGGTGCCACATTGAGGGTCAGCGACCATTTTCTCTCCTTCCTGGGAGCGGTTCTTGTTTTTTTCTGTTGTTTCGGTCCCTGGCGGAGCAGACCGGAAATCATCGAATAAAAGATAAAGCCCGCCAGGGCCAGCATTAATAGTTTGATCATCAGCTTACCATGTTTTCTGTATTTGCCGGATCCCCTGTGCCGGAGGAAGTCGTTGTAACAGGTCTTTCACAGGGAGGCCGAGCAGTGGATGGATCAGGTTCGGGCGAGGTCGTACAGGGTAACAGTACAAAATGACGTTGATGCAGACGCGGATGAGGCAAGGTGAGTTCGGGGGTGTCGATCGTCAGGTCGGCAAAGAACAATAAATCGATATCAAGAGTCCGCGGCCCCCAGTGAACTTCTCTTGTTCGGCCGGCCTGATCCTCAATCTGTTGACAGAGATGTAGCAGCCTGTCAGCCGGCATGTCGGTTCGAATTTCAACAACGGCATTCAGATAATCGGGTTGGTTTGCCGGTCCGCCGATCGCAGGAGTCTGATAAACGGGTGAACAGGATATACGTTTGATCTGCGGCTGTTGCTGCAGCAATGCGACAGCGTGACGAAATTGCGCCAATGGTTGGCCTAAATTGCCGCCGAAAGCCAGAAATACTTTGTATATGTTACTCTCTGTCATAACCGTCGCATTTAAGCACAGGCGGGAAAATAAAATCAACGTGACTTTGTTGGTTGTTGTGTATTTATCTGTGGAGTATTCGAGAATGGTGAGGCTAGATGACTGCATTGAATTTAACACTGGCTGTGAATGACCCGGATGTTTCGGTCCAGTTTTACCGGGATATTTTGAACCTCAGGGTTGAGTTGTCCGATCAGAGCGATTTTTTATCGTCTCTTTTCACAACATCAAGGTTCTCTTTCAGCGACTGGCTCAGTTGGAACAGCAACATCCGGCTTTTTTGCAACATCTTGGTCGTTCCCCTCTAGGGGTTGGTGTTCAGTTCGAGGTGGAGTGTGCTGATCTGGAGGCTGTTGAACGGCGGCTCGCCGGCTGTGGCTGGCCGATCATTTATGAGTTGGATGACCGGGAACATAAGCGGCGGGAACTCTGGGTGCAGGACCCGGATGGGTATGTTGTGGTGCTGAATAGCTGCGGTTAATGCAGAGGTTGGCTATCCGGCTTTTAGATTTGAAAGAACCGCCGCTGTCTGTATTCACCAAGGCGTGACATCTATTCCGATGAGGCTCAAAAGGGTTTGTGCTGAGGAAGGAAGCCCTCGTTTTGTCGAGAAGCGGATAAAACGGGACGATTTTGAGAAATCGGGAGAGCTGATGGTGTGCTGTGAGCATATGAAGATCAAGGTTCCCGGATCGAAGCTCGGGAACCTTAATTAATTCATAGCGATAGGGTAGGTCGTTTCTACGCGTATCCTCCGGGTTGACCCAGCATGCCTCGGGTTACCAGCACGACTCCTTTATCGGTAATGCGGAATCCATTTGCCTTGTCCTGCTCATGATCGTAGCCGATGACCATGCCGGGGGGAACATCGCAGCCGCGGTCGATAATAGCTTTTTTGATCCTGCAGTTCCGTCCGATGGTGACTTCGGGAAGAATAACGGTTTCTTCTATGTCGGAATAAGAATGAATGCGGACATTGGAGAAAAGCAGTGATTTGTTCAGCTTTGAACCGGAGATGATACAGCCACCGGAAATTGTCGAATCGACCGCCATTCCTCTGCGATCATCGTCGTTGAAAACAAACTTGGCTGGCGGAAGCTGCATCTGGTAGGTCCACATGGGCCAGGCGGGATCATAGAGGTTCAACTCCGGAGCAGGGGAGATCAGTTCCATGTTGGCTTCCCAGAAAGCGTCCAGTGTGCCGACATCACGCCAGTAGGCCCGGCCCCCGGTTTCGTTATCGCGGAAGGGGAAGGCGTACACATTATGGCTGTCGATGATTGAAGGGATGATGTTTTGCCGAAATCGTGTTCAGATGTTTCATCTTTGCCGTCTGCCCGCAGGACATCAAACAGAAAATCGGTATTAAAAATATAGTTCCCCATTGACGCCAGGGTCAGGTCGGGGTCGCCCGGGGTCGGGGTCGGATGAGCCGGTTTCTCTTCAAAGCCGATGATGCGATTGGACTCATCCACCTGCATGACACCAAATGCCCCAGCCGCTTCTTCAACCGGGACCTCAAGGCAGGAAACCGTCATGTCGGCGCCGTTTTCAACATGATTGAGCAGCATGGTGCGATAATCCATGCGGTAAATATGGTCGCCCGACAGGATCATGACGTACTTCGGTTTTTCCGCCCTGATAATATCCAGATTCTGATAAACGGCATCGGCCGTGCCCTGGTACCATTCGTCGGAAAAACGCTGTGAAGCGGGAAGAACTTCGACAAACTCTCCCAGTTCTTTTTTGAAGTGACTCCAACCACGAACCAGATGACGAATCAGTGAGTGCGATTTGTACTGGGTCAGCACCCCGACCCGTTTTATCTCTGAGTTGATACAATTTGACAGGGGGAAATCGATGATGCGGTATTTACCTCCAAAGTAAACAGCCGGTTTGGCGCGCCATTCGGTCAGTTCGTACAACCGGCTGCCACGACCACCGGCCAGCACCAGTGCCAACAGTGTCTTGACCAGATGACTGACATAGCGATAAACAACGCGATGATCCTTTTCAGGCATGGGGTACCTCCTCCATGGCTATATGATGAATATGGCAAAAAGGCCAGACAGCCTTGCCGTCTTTTTAAACAATAGTCTATTTCTTTTCCCTCTTCAACACCCGTGCTGTTTATTCTTTGAGAGGGGATCGTTTTTATCTGTCTACGGTCGGTATCTCGTGATTCATTGGTGAGGTAGACCCCACAGCTGACCATTAGCAAACCGGTAGCAGCGATGACGTCAGCGGTTCTTTCAACATGACGACCGATAACAGAACGGCACTGACAGGAACGAAGTTGATAAACTGCCCGGCTCTCGTCGCTCCGATTTTCTGGATCCCCTGATAATACCAGACAAAGCTGAGCACCGTTCCGCATATGGCCAGATAAGACAGACTGATCCAGGCTGAGAGAGGATAGTGGGTTATCTGCTGGAAGAGCCCTTCTTTGACGGCTGCAGGAAAGAGCAACAATGTACCGAGTGTTGCCGAGTAAGTGACAGCGACCAGCGGAGACAGTCCTTTCATGGCACTGCGACCAACCAGCGAATAGATAACCCAGCTGGCAACACAACCGAAGATCAGCAACTCGCCCTGACCGATCACGCTGTTAAAAACACCGAGCGGATCTCCGTGTGTTATCACGATTATGGCTCCCAGAATAGATAAACCGATCCCGGACAGTTTTTTCCAAGTCAGTTTTTCTTTGAACAGCAATGCGGCAAAGAGACCGATAAAAACAGGATTGTTGGCAATGATAACCGCCGCTCGACCCGCTTCAATTAATTTCAGCCCGCTAAAAAAGAAGGCGTTATAAGCAAACACTCCACTGGCTCCAAGTAGTAACAGTGGTCCCCATTGATCAGAGTGGACCCGCGGAAAGGACCCACAATGTCGCCTGGTCAGACACAGCAGAGTCGCAGACGCTATGGTGAAGCGCAGAAAAGCTGCAGAAAATGGGGAGACTTCTCCAACCAGAAGACGGCCGGCGATGAATGTGCCGCCCCAGAAAAAAGCCATCAGCAGCAATTTGATATAGGTCAGTGCGTTGGACTCTGTTGTCATGATTGATTCCGGCTTTTACCTCAAAGATTCCAGGAGATTACCCTCACCATTGAAGTCTCCAGGAGGAAGTTATGCGATGTAGGTACGGTATGCGATGACTCTATTTTTATGTGCACTCACGTTATTTGAACTGTCATTTAAATAGCATGAAAAGAGGTCTTTCAGTTTTCAACTGCGTGTCCCATTTTCCGGGAGATCGTTTTGGCGGCAACCTGGACAGAGGATGACAGTTCGACCAGCCTGGCGTGAGGCAGGCGGGCGGTTGGACCAGCAATACTGAGAGAGGCGATCATCTGATTGGTGTAATTGAAAACAGGTGCCGCAACACTGTTGAGATCCATACTGTTTTCCTGGATTTCGATGGAGTATTGACGCTCCCTGATCGCTTTGGCCTCTTTGATCAGCTGATCTTTTTGGATGATGGTGTTGGGCGTCGCCTGCGTGAGGCTGATGGCATTGAGGCAATCGTTTAATGCGGCTTCATCCAGATAAGCCAGGAACAGCTTGCCCGATGCGCAGCTGTGGAGTGGCAGGGAGAGTGGAATCACAGCTCTGTTGATAATCAGGTCGCTGTTGCCGGTCACCTCTTCGACGCAGATCGACATATTATTATCTTTGATGAACAGATAGATACTCTCTCCCGCCAGATCGGCCAGGCCTTTCATAACGGGCAGGGCAATGGAATTCAATTTGTGTACGACGGGAACGGTGCTACCCAGTTTGTACATTTTGAACGACAGCGTGTATTTGTGATTGTCGACTTGTCAATAAAGTCGAGCGATTCCAGGGTTGTCACCAGCCTGTGGGCATTGGCGCGGGTCAGGTTCATTGCTTTTGAAATTTCGGCCACTCCAACGGGTTGGTTTTGGCCAATAAACTCAATGATATTCAATGCTTTAACGACGGTTTTTGCCGGTGAATAGGTTCCGTCGTTATTGTTTGTCTGTTTCTCCACGTTTTATCTCCTCAAATTCAATTGTTGCAGGTAACCGGGTTGACCAGGTACCTGTTTTGATTTTGGCCTAATTCGCTTGACTGTGCAATTTAATTGTGAAATGTTTGTATCAAGAGATGAACCTATGTTCAATTGTTGATATGGAGTGCATTAGCCAATTCTGTGAAGGAGTTGAAATGGTTAACATTGAACGGCTGCGTGGAGATTTAGAGGAATTATCACTGATCGGACGGCTTCCCACGGGGGGCGTCTCCAGACCGACCTTTTCAAAAGAGGATGGTGAGGCGCGCAAATGGCTTATCACAAAATTTGAACAGGCAGGGCTTGAAACCTCGATCGATCCGGCCGGGAATATCATCGGCCGTATGGACGGTTCCGGTCCGGCTGTGATTTGCGGCTCCCATCTGGACAGTATCCCCAATGGCGGCTTTTTTGATGGGGTCCTCGGCATCCTTGCTCCTCTGGAATGTGTGCGTTCCATCAAGGAGCAAGGCCTGACAACGTCATCTCCCATTGAAATTATTGCCTTCAGTGATGAAGAGGAGCGTTTTCTCGGTTTTCTCGGTAGCTATGCTTTTATGGGGGATCTTAAGGCGATGGATCTCTCTTCGATCACTGATCGTTCCGGGGTTACGTTACAGGACGCCATGGCTGAGTTTGGCCTGAACATCGCAACGGCTTCGAGGGCTGAACGGGATCTTAACGATATAAAAGCCTTCGTAGAACTGCACATCGAACAGGGCCCCCTGCTCGGAAAGCGCTGGCTGCTCCGTTGGTATCGTTGACGCGATCAAGGGGAACTATCGCTTTTCAGTCACCGTTAAAGGGAAAACTGATCACGCCGGATTCCCAATGGCAGGCAGGCAGGATGCCCTGGTCGGAGCTGTCAGGTTGATCAACCTGCAGCTGGATGCCGCTGCCAGATATCGGGCTGAGGGAACCCTGCTCACGGTGGGGCAGATTGAGACCAGCCCCGGTCTGGAAAATGTTGTGCCTGGCAAAGCCAGATTTTCTATCGATTATCGCAGCCCGGATCTGACTGTTCTGAAGGAGCTTGAAAAAATTCTCCTGGACCAGATGAAAACCCTGAGTGAAGACCTCAATCTTGAAATGAGTCATGAAACGCTGCTTGTCATCGATCCTCTGCCCCTGTCTTCAGATATCAGGACTCTGCTGATCAAATCTGCGGAGGAACTCAAACTTCCTTATCGAATATTGCAGAGTGGGGCCGGTCACGATGCTCAGGTTTTGGGGGCCAGGGTTCCAACCGCCATGCTCTTTGTCCCCAGTATCAAAGGCCGCAGTCATTGCCCTGAAGAAAATACGCGCTGGGAAGATATTGAGGCCGGAACCAATGTTCTTTTTAAGACTGTTGTCGAAATTTCAAACACCGACGGAGCAATCAAGAAATAACAATTTAAGAAATGGAGAAGGCGCATGAAACTGTCAAGCGAATCAGAAACTTATTGCTGCCGGTACCTGAACCCGTTAACTGGACTCCCGATGAGTACGATGTTGGCTTGAAAGATATCATGGTCAACTGGAAAGAGGCCGATCGCGCCGATATCGGACTGATTGGCGTGCCTTTTGACACGGCCGTCATGGGGCGCCGCGGTTGCCGTTTTGGACCTGAGAGTATCCGCAGTTCGCTGGTTTTTCAAACGTTTATGAGCCTGGTATCGATGTCGACCTGTCTCAGGATTTCACGGTCACCGATTTTGGCAATATCGACGTCCTTCAGACTGAAGTGCTGGGGACGCATGAGCGGATCGAAAAGGTCGTGACCGAGGTTTATCAGAATGGTGTGACCCCGATTATCCTCGGCGGTGATCACTCCATCACCTATCCCAACGCCAAAGCGCTGATGAACAGCGTCAAGGGGAATATCGGCGTCATCATGATCGACGGCCACCTTGACGTTCGCCATTCACACCATGGAGAGGTCTCCAGTGGAACCCCGTTCCGGCGGCTTCTGGAAGAGCCGGACAACCCCTTAAAGCCGGAGAACTTCGTTGAATCGGTATCAACGGTTGGTTGAATTCACGCTATTACATGGATTACTGCCGTGACATCGGGGTCAGGGTCATGCCGGCGCGGGAGGTTCATAAACGGGGAATCGAAGCTGCCGTTTCCGAAGCTCTGGAGCGTGCCTCCCATAATACCGATGCTATTTTCTTAAGTATCGATATCGACGGACTGGATATCGGAGCGGCACCGGGAACCTGCGCCCCTAACCCTGGCGGATTGACATCCTATCAGGCTTTGGAAGCGGTGTGGATGATCGGACAGCATCGCTTAAGCCGAGGGTTTGATCTGCTTGAAGTCGCTCCATGCCTGGACAATCAGAATCTGACCTCTATCATGAGCGCCGCACTGGTCATGCATTACATGGGCGCAACAAAGAAGCGTATCGACACCTATGGACGTTGAGTTTTAACTGCGGCGCTACTGGATCATGAGGAGGAAACGGAGATGGCCGAGATCATAAAATCAGAACAGCTTTATCGATTGTACTACGACATCTGCTGTCGCCTTGGTGCTCCAGAAGAGGAGGCGGAGGTTGTTGCCAATTGTCTCTTGAGGGCAGACCTGCGCGGTCTCTATACCCAGGGATCCTCTGTGTTTCCCTATCTGGTCGAGTTGGTTGAAAAGGGCTTGATGAACTTTGATGTTCCTTTCGGGGTCATTAATGATCAGGTCTCCATGGCTGTGGTCAACGGTGGTTTCGGGGTCGGCAGTGTGATGGCAACAAAAAGCATGAACCTGGCTATCGAAAAAGCCGAACGATCCGGTATTGGAGCTGTCTGGCTGCAGCATGGTGGCGACTTCATGATGGCATCCAATCATGTATTGCAGGCGATCGATCAGGGGATGATGGGGATTGTCATGAGGAACGGTTCGCCACTGGTTGCCCCATTTGGCGGGCGGGAAAAGTTTTTCGGCACAAATCCGATTTCTTTCGGTGTCCCGTCGGAAAACAAGCATCCGATCGTTGTTGACATGGCTTCCGGCTCATTTCACAAGGGCAGGTTGTTATGGCCGCCAGAGATAAGCGGAAGGTGCCGTCGAGGCATCTGGTCGACCGTGACGGCAATTACACCGATGATGCCGCCAGTCTGGTTGTCGATCCCAGTGATCGCGAGTCCGATCTGGATGGCGGCATCGTCTCCCTGGGGCATAAAGGCTATGGTTGGACAATGCTGGTTGAGTTAATGGCCGGTGTCCTGTCCGGTATGGGTACGTCGAATCGGAATGATTATCCTCCAACGAAGGAGCGTCCCTGGAATGAAGGAATTTTCCTCATGGCGATTGACGTCAGCAAAATCATGAACATCGATATATTCAAGGCGACAATCGATGATCTGGTGCAATCGTTGAACAACGTTAAACCGGCGAACGGGTTTGATAAAGTGTACGTCCCGGCGAGATGGAGGGGGAAAAGGAAGTTCTGTACAAAAAGAGGGGGTTCCGGTCAGAGAGGAGGATTGGCGGTTGCTGTCAGAGATTGCCGAAAAGTACGGGGTGGTTGTCTGCTGAAGTTACCTCGACGAATAACGGAGTAATAAAAAAGGGCTTCCCTCTGGACTCATCAGGGAAGCCCTTTTTGTTTGTCACTTGAAATCTTTATCTGCCGGCACCAATGATCGCTTCGGGTCCCTTCTTCTTGCCCCAGTATTCGTGCAAGATCAGAGAAAAGAGCAGGACCGCTCCACCCAGAGCGAGGCGGGGCAGATTTGCTTCACGGTTCCAGATCAATAGGTTGACGATCAGTCCGGCAGGTACCAGAGCATTATTCATGATCGCCAGGGTACCGGCATCGACTTTGGTTGCTCCTTTATTCCAGAAGAAGAAACCCAGGCCTGAGGCGATCAAACCGAGGTAAATCAGGATCCCCCACTGGACCGAGGTGGTCGGCAGTTTGCCCGGATTCCCCAGGATAAACCAGCTGATGATGGTTACCACCAGGGCACCGAGGTAAAAATAGCCGAAGACTGAACGTTGCGGCAGGTCCAGCTTGTTGCGTTCAAGCAGAATCTTATATCCGACCTGGCCCAGAGCAAAGCAGACGTTGGCTCCCTGGACAACAAAAAAGCCGATGAAAACCTGACTGCCGATAGCGCTGTAGCGGATGATGGCCGCTCCGAACACGGCGACAATTGCAGTGAGCAGGTAGCGAGCGCTGAAACGTCCCTGCATCAGGTCGCAGATCAAGGTGACGTAGACCGGGGTCAGGATCGTAAAGAGAAGGACTTCCGGCACGGACAGCAGCAGAAACGACTGGTAGTAAAACAGGTACATACACCCGAGCTGAATCGCGCCCAGGGCCATGAGGCTCAAGGCCGGTTTGACCGGAATCCGGCGTATGAAGGGCAAAAAGACCAGAGTTGCCAGGGCAACTCTGGTCAGAACGGAAAAGTAGGCGTCGACCTGACCCGCCAGGTAAACGCCGATCAGGCTGAAGGAAAAGCCCAGAGTATGGTAATCGCGACAAGATAAATCATGTGCCCTCACTGACGTTCTGCTGCAGTTATTCTTATCAGCAAGATAATGCCGGTTCTCGACTCTCTCGTCAACCATGATTTTTATGGGGTTTACTAGTGGTTTTAAGAGGGGTTGTCAAAAAATCGACCTTGCGCTGGGACCGATCGCCCGGCGCGAATTGAAAGGCCATGATTCATTTTTAAAAGCATAGTTATTCTCGTCTCTTAAAGGTTTGTCCTTGGTTTTGGCATGGTTCTGGCCTATCAGTCTCCTCGGACAGGTTTAAGACCTTACGTGGAGGCAGAAATGCAACGTCCCATGCAGCGCAAAACGATTATCGGCTCTATTTCTGTTTTTCTGTTGTTTTTCTCAGCGTGACGCTGACGTCCAGGGCTGCAGACAGTGTGATCCTGACATCTATGGAAAAGCAGGAAAATCCAAATCATACCAGGGTGAGTTTCAATTTTACCCGCTTGCCGGAATACAGCTCAGAACAGTCGGGACAAAGGTTTGATCTGCTGCTCGATAATGTTGAGGTTTCTCCTTCTCTGCATAAACTGCCTGAAGACGAGACGGTTATTGAAATTCTGCTGGCCCAGAAACCACGACAATTGCTGGCTTCACTATTACTGCGGAGGGCTCCAAAACAGGTCATGGTTGAAGCACACAGAAATCCTGATCGCATCATCATGGATATTTACTGGGACGGTGATGAGGGTGCGCGCCCCGGTGTTGTCTTCAGGATTGCTGACATGCCACCCAAAAAGGCTGGTCGTCGAGCCGCTCAGTATCAGCGTAGGTCCCCATGGGAGGGGCGCTGGTTCGATTTTTTCCGTTACTACCGACAGGAATGGGCGTTGAAATTACCTTTAAGGTTCAGCCTGCCTCGGTTACCGGTTCTGATAACTGATGAGCAGAGCCCTCTCTGGCTTCTACAGGAGCATGCCAACAAAGGCATGTATTTGAGTCTGCTGGAGGCCGCGACTCAATTGAATGACCTCGACGATCAGCAACGTTATCTGCGCGATGTTCTGGTTGTTGAAGCACAACTGCGGACCGGAGCGATTGCCGCCGGAGTTGCCCGTTTAAATCGGCTGGCCAGAAGCGATGGCAGTGAACAGGTGCGTGTCGAATATTTGACAGCCTATGGCGATGCTGTTGACGGGCAACCACTGGTCGCCCAGATCCAGCTACTGAAACTGCTTGAAAAACTGCCCGCCGGACATGCCTTTGAACCGTTAAGTCGATTGTTGGCAGTGGAACATCCCTGGCGGCCGATCTGGACGAGGTTGCCTTGGAGCAAATTGAGCTGAAGCGGGGGACTGGCCTGGCGGCAATGGCTGTTATTGCCGATTTGAGAAGGGCAGATGCTTTAGCCGGAAGCGGAAAGCGCGACAGGGCACTGACGATTTATCGTGAGCTGATTGAAGAATCAGGATTGTTTGAAAACTATATTTTCTCCTGTAATCGTGCAGCTCATAGTGCTTTCAAGGAAGGGCAGTATCAATTCGCAGCCGACTTGTATCGCAAATTAGCCGAACAGATCAAAGGTCGGCCGGGGGAGTCGCTGGCTTTGTTTGCGACCGGAGCCTCGGCTTTTGAAGCTGGAGATCTGGCCTGGGGGACAATCGGGCTGCAGAGAGCAACTCTCGATCGTCCGGGAACAGAAGGGGCCGATCGTGGGGAATTACGTCTGATCGATTTACAAGTGATCAAGGAGGGTGAGCTGGGATTGGCCAGAGCCGTAATTGAGTACCAGAAACTGGGGAATCGCTCTCAATATCGCTCCATTCGGGAAGAAGCTTTGTTTAAACGCGCTTTAGGCCTCTACCTGTTGATGGAGTATCAGCAGAGCGTTGAAGAGCTCATGGTTTTCAGACGCAATTTCAGTACGTCTGCTCTGCGGCGCGAAGTTGATCTGCTGTTGCTCGAGCAACTCCCCAAAGTGGTCCACCAGTTTTTACAGGATAAGAATGATCTTCAGGCGGTTGTGCTGGTTGAGCAAAATCGTAGGTTGCTGCTTGGCAACGGTTTTGATCAGCCGTTTTTGTACGATTTGGCCAAAGCGTTTGAAAAACTCGGTCTCTATGAGCGGTCCGGTCGGGTTCTGCTTTACCTGTTTGATCGAACCAGGGGGACCGCGGATCATGAACAGGTCTACCTGCCATTGGCCCGAACCTTTCTAAAGCGTGATGAATTTGCCATGGCCAGTGCCTATGCCGAGGAATATTTGAAGAAATATCCTCAAGGGGACGATGCCGGATCCTTGTTCGGTATCCTGCTTGATGCCTTTGAAGGCCAGAGACTTGAGCAAGAGCTGATTTCCTGGCTCAGCCGCAGCAACCGTCCCCGCAGTATTGAACTGGAAAAACGAGCTGCCGCAATTTACTGGAAACTTGGTCGACAGGATCAGGTTATTTCAAGTCTTGAATGGGTACAGGGTAACAGCCAGTCACTTGAAGTCAAAGAAATGGCACAACTGGCAGAAGCCTATTACCAGACCAGGCAAAACCGGCAGGCCGAAAAAATATATCAAAGCCTTCGGGACGATGCCGTTTATGGTGCCCAGGCGAGCTATCGAACCGCTCAACTGCTGTTGCGGCGGCAGGATCGTGAGAGTGCGGTCAGACTGCTGAAGCAAACCGTGGAAAGCAATATTGAGGGACCCTGGACAGAGTTGGCCCGGGACTTGCTGAGACAGGAACAACGCTGAACAAGGGCAGCGCGCTGTCAAAAAGAGGAGTGAACAATGGCAGATATCAGAATCGCTGATCGGACCATCAACATACTGCATAAAAGTCTTGACCTGAGAACACAGAAACAACAGGTCATCGCCGGAAACATCGCCAATGCCGAGACGCCCGGTTATGCCGCCCGTAAACTTGACTTTGAGGCCGATCTGCGGAAAGCGATGGATACACCGGAAATGTCGGGTCGCCGGACGAATGCCAAACATTTTCCCCTGGCAGCGAATGGTCTTCAGGGGGTGCAGGGCCATATTACAACGGAGCGGCCAGCCACCGCCATCGGTGATGGCAATACCGTTTCAGTTGATGATGAAATGTTTGATCTGGCTGAAAATCAACTGCTTTTTGAAGCCGGCAGCCAGATTTTGAAAAAGAAATTCTCGATGCTTAAATTTGCAGCGAGCGATGGCCGTTAGGAGTTGTTATGGATATTTTCACGACGATGAAAGTCAGCGCGTCGGCGCTCAAGGCTCAACGGATCAGAATGAACGCAATCAGTTCCAATCTGGCCAACATCGAAACGACCCGAACCCCCGATGGGGGGCCTTACCGCAAACGTGAGGTTGTGTTTCAGAGCAGTAAGCAGGGCTTTGCCAATACTCTGGATACACGCATGAAGGATGCGGTTCAGGGGGTCAAGGTGTCGCATGTTCAGGCCAGCAGTCTGCCGCCGCGGATGGTTTATGATCCCTCCCATCCCGATGCCAATGAGGATGGGCAGGTCGCCATGCCGAACATCAGCCTGGTTGAAGAGACTGCTGATATGATGTCGGCGTCGCGCGCATATGAAGCCAATGTGACAGTGGTCAAGTCGGCCAAGCGCATGGCATTAAAAGCCTTGGAAATAGGAAAATAGGACGCAAGAGGTGATTTATGAGAAGTGTTGCTGATATTACCCTTAACTCTCACCTGAAAGGACTGTCTCAGCCGAAAACCGCCCCAGTCCAGCAGATTGGCGATAAATTCGGTCAGGTGCTGAAAGAGACCATTGCAGAAGTCAATCAGGCTCAGGTCAATGCGGATCGTGCCGCTGAACAGATTGCTGCCGGTGAAACCAAGAACCTGCATGGGACGATGATCAAGCTGGAAGAGGCCGATATCTCACTGCGGCTGATGGTGCAGATGCGGAACAAGGCGGTCGAGGCGTATCAGGAGATTATGCGCATGCAGGTTTAGCGGCGGTGGCGGAATTTTATTGAGCCATTCACGGACTGAAAAGAGATAAAGAAAAAGAACCGACCCTGGAGGATGTTGTCGATGGCTGAAGAAGTCAAAGAAGAGATTGTTAAAAAGAAAAACATGCTTGATGTGATCATGGAATGGTCCCTGGCTCGCAAATTGAGTCTGGTCGCTGTCGCTCTGGTGAGTGTTGCGGTTTTTTCTGTCATCATCATGCAATCTCAGGTTGCCGATTACAGCCTGCTTTTTGCCAATTTACCCAATCGGGATGCTTCCTCCGTTGTCGAGTGGCTGAAAGATCGTAAGATTCCTTATCGCCTTGAAGATGGCGGGCGGGATATCATGATTCCGGCCGACAAGGTTTATGAGGCCCGGATTGAGCTGGCCGGATCAGGTCTGGCAGAAGGCGGCGTCGGCTTTGAAATTTTTGACAAACAGAGCTTTGGCATGACCGATTTTGCCCAAAAAGTCAATTACCGTCGCGCTTTACAGGGCGAACTGATGCGGACCATCACCTCCCTGGCGCCGGTGGAAGCGGCCCGTATCCATCTGGCATTGCCGGAGAAGCGTCTGTTTCGTGAGCAGCAACAGGAAGCAACAGCATCGGTTATCATCAAGCTGGCTTCGGGGCGGTCTTTAAAAGAATCACAATTACAGGGTATTGTTCACCTGGTCGCCGGAAGCGTTGAGGGGCTGGAGTCGGAAAATGTCACAGTTGTCGATTCCAGTGGCAAGGTTTTATCGAAAAGCCGATCGGATGAGATTTCCGGACCGATGACACCGGGGATGCTGACTTATCAGCAGACCATGGAACAGCGTCTGGAAGCACGGGCGCAATCGTTGCTTGACCGGGCTCTGGGGGCGGGTAACTCCCTTGTGCGGGTGACTGCCGAAGTTGACTTTGATCAGCGTGAGAGGGTTGAGGAATCTCTCGATCCCAAGGGGCGGTGGTCGTCAGCGAACAGACCAGCAGCGAACAGGGGCCGGTGAGGCGACCGGCGGTGTACCCGGAGTTGTCTCCAATCTGCAAGATGGTAATGCCGCTGCGACGACTGCGACACCTTCGAGCCGTTCTGAAGAAACGGTCAATTACGAGTTGAGCAAAGTTGTCAGCAAGACGGTCCAGTCGGTTGGCACGGTGAAGAATATTTCCGTGTCGGTTCTGGTTGCCGACCGCATCACCCCTGGTGCTGAAGGTGCCGGTCCGACCAGTGCTCCGCGCAGTACCGAAGAGATCCAGTCCATAGAGCAGATGGTTCGTACCGCTCTCGGTATCAACGATACCCGTGGTGATTTGATTTCAGTGGTCTCCATGCCGTTTGAGAGTGGCTTTACCGAAGAACAGATGCCGGAACCATCGCTGGTCGACAAAGTCTATCCTTTTATGCCGGTTATCAAGTACAGCCTGTTGGCGCTGGCGTCATTGATGGCTTACCTGCTCTTCCTGCGGCCGCTGATGAGAACCCTGCGCAGTGTCCAGAATGAAACCAAACCGATGAAGACAGTGGAAGAGCTTGAGGCTGAGTTGCGTGGTGCTGATGAAACTCCTCTGTTGGGAGGTCCTGGTGACCCCCTGGCCCAGATTCGTCAAGAAGTTCTGGGAGGGGATATGATGCCGGTCCAGATTGTTAAAACTGGCTACGGGAAGAACCGGCCGAGTCTTGACAGTGACAGCCATTGACTGATCATTTGCAATAAATAACAGGGGCGATTTGTGAAAAAACGAAACATCTATCGGGGGCGAAGAAGGCGGCGTTGCTGCTGCTCTGTCTTGGCGAAGAAGCAACGGCTAAGATTTTCGAGACTCTGGATGATTCTGAGGTTCGGGAAATCAGTCGTTGCATGATGGATATTGATCATGTTGATCCGGGGCTTGCTCGGGAAATTCTGGAAGAGTTCAAGGAAGCTCGTGCCGGTGATGTCGGCGTTTATGTCCGTGGCGATGAATTTGCCAAACATGCCATTCTTGGTGGCGAGGACAGCCAACGGGCACAATACCTGCTTGACCAGGTCTCAGCAGGGATTGAAGGCCGACCACTCGAAACCATTTCAAAAATGCATCCGCGTATGGTGGCGGGCTTGCTGGAAAATGAACATCCTCAAACGGTCGCTCTGGTTTTGTCGACCCAGAAAGAAGATCATACCAGCCGGATACTGTCGGAACTGCCTGATGATTTACGTGGTGAGGTGATGTACCGCATAGCTAAAATCGATAATGTCTCCCCCGATGTCATCAATCAGATTGAAGATGCTCTGCAGCGCGAGGTCGGAGTTGTGGTCGGCAAGGATCGTAAGCAGGTTGGTGGTATCGATAAGGTGGTGGAGATTCTGGGTAAGATGGAAAAGGGCGCTGATCAGTTTATCCTGACCAGTATTGAAGCGGCCGATCCTGATATGGCCGAAGAGATCAGGCGCCGCATGTTTACGTTTGAAGATCTTGCCGCTATTGATAATCGCGGTATGCAGGCTATTTTACGCGAGGTCAGCACAGATATGCTGACCCTGGCTTTGAAGACAGCGACCGATACGATCAAAAAGAAGGTTTTTGAGAATATATCCCAGCGTGCAGCCGATATGATTGCAGAAGATCTTGAAGCGATGGGACCACGTAAACTGTCTGAAGTTGAAGCGATGCAGATGGAAGTTGTCAAGGTTGCCCTGAAACTGGAGGAAGAGGGCACAATTGTTATCCCAGGCCGAGGCGGTGGTGGCGATGAGCTTGTCTAAGATTTACAGAGGTGCCGATGCCGATGGTCTGCGGCAGTTTCAATTCCGTTCCTTCGGAGATCCGGAACCGTCTGCAGTGTTGGACTCAGACGGGTTTAAGGCTGAAGCGGCTTTCGATCAACGGGCAGCACCGGTGATTGCCCCGGCAGCGTCCGTGGCCGCCGGACCGACGGAGCATGATCTGCAGGAGGCCTACGTTAAAGGTCGCCGTGAAGGTCTGGAGCTTGCCGACCAAAATTGGTCTCAGCCACGCAAGGACTGGCGACGGCACTGGAAGAAGTGGCTCGGCTGCGCGAAGCTCTGGCCAATAACAGTAAGCAGGATATGCTGCGTCTGGTTATGGCAGTGTCGGAACAGATCATCCGTCGTGAAGTTGCTGCCGATCCCGATGTTGTCTTTTCCATTATTGAGAATGCCTTACAGGCTTCCGTTCGGGCCGACTACTATCGCGTTCGTGTCAATCCCGAAGACCTGGAAAAGGTCAGTGAAAAAAGCCGCTGTTTCTGGCCAGTATCAGCGGACTGAAAAATATCAGTTTTGAAGCGGACAGCACGATCACACCCGGCGGGTGTCTGGTCGATTCTGAGCTGGGTGAAGTTGATGCCACCCTGGAAACCCAGATGGCTGCGATTCAGCAGGCCTTGGGCGAAGCGATTGCGGATCGCTGAAGATGGATCTGGTCGAACGCATAAAAGCGGTTAACCCGCTTAAGGTCAGTGGCAAGGTTATCCAGATTGTCGGTCTTGTCGTCGAAGGTTATTGCCCGACGGCAACCGTCGGCACCCTGTGTCGGTTGATTCCACTTGGTGACGGTGAACCGGTTCCGGCCGAGGTCGTCGGTTTCCGTGATTCGCGTGCTCTGCTGATGCCGCTCGGTGATCTGCGCGGTCTCGGGCCCGGCAGTCTGATCCAGGTCGTGCGTGACAGTGCGACGTTACCTGTCGGTGACCACCTGCTCGGTCGGGTTCTGGACGCTCTGGGCCAGCCGCTTGATGACATGCCCCTTGTTTCCTGTGAAGAAGAATGCCCTCTTTATGCCTTGCCGCCCAGTCCGATGGCACGCAAGCCGATTGTTAATCCGCTTGATCTGGGGGTGCGGGCTATCACGGTCTGCTGACCTGCGGAACCGGACAGCGGATGGGAATTATGGCCGGTTCCGGTGTCGGCAAGAGCGTTCTGCTCGGTATGATGGCCAAGCACACTCAGGCCGATATTAACGTCATTGCCCTGATTGGCGAGCGGGGCCGTGAGGTGCGCGAATTTATTGAACGTGATCTGGGACCCGAGGGCTTAGCGCGTTCGGTTGTGATCACCGCCACCTCCGATCAATCTCCGCTTCTACGTATGCGTGGTGCCTTTGTAGCGACCACCATCGCTGAATATTTCTGCAACCAGGGCAAAGATGTCCTGTTGCTGATGGATTCTGTGACCCGTTTGCCATGGCCATGCGTGAAGTCGGTCTGGCGATTGGGGAACCGCCGACGACCAAGGGATATACTCCATCGGTTTTTGCGACTCTGCCGAAACTGCTTGAACGCGCTGGAAATTTCAAGGGGAAAGGGAGTATTACCGGGCTTTACACCGTCTTGGTCGAAGGGGACGATATGAATGAACCGGTTGCCGATTCCGTACGTTCGATCCTTGACGGTCACATCGTTTTATCACGCGATCTGGCTGCCCGTAACCACTACCCCTCAATCGATATTTTACGTTCGGCCAGTCGGGTTATGCGGGATATCGTCAGTCCGGAGCATCAACAGCTTAACAGCCGGGTGCGGGAAATCATGGCAACATACAAGGAAGCGGAAGACCTGATTAACATCGGTGCCTATGTGGAGGGGAGTAACGGCAAGATCGACTATGCCATTTCCCAGATTGACGCAATTCTGGGGTTCCTCCAGCAGGGCATGGATGATTCGGTCGGCATGGATGAGACTGTTGATATGCTGACGGGGCTACTGAAGGACCGCAGGCAGGGAGGACGCTAATCCATGGCTGAAAATTTAAACTTCAATCCGTATTGAATTATCGCCAGTCACTTGAAGACCAGGCGCAACAGGCTTTGACCGCCTGCCTGCAGATGAAGTCGGAACTTGAGACACAACTCCGGCAACAGGCTGATCTGCTTAAAAAATATGATGGTGAGTTACAATTCAAACAGCAGCAAGGGATGACAATTTCGGAGATGAATCTTTTGAATCACATATCACGCATTGCCGCCATCTGATCAGGGACATACATCAGAAAATCGACGACATCGACCTGAACATCATCGAAAAACGGACGCTTCTTCAGAAAGCCGCCAGAGACCGACAGATTATGGAAAAACTCAAGGAAAAGCAGGACGCTGAATACCACAAAGAGTTGTCCCGCAAAGAAATGGCCATGTTGGATGAGATCAGTCTTCGCACGAGAGGGGAGCGCTCATGATCAAGAAAGTACTGATAGCGATTTCATTACTGTCCCTCTGTGGCGGTGCCGTCTCTGCTGCTGACACTATGGTGATGGAGGAGCGATCTCATCGGTTGAAGAACGACGCATTCTGGTGTCGATCGAAGATGAATATGCCAAACTGGATGAAAGAGAAGCAAAAATCGATGCTCGTGAAATCCAGCTAAAGACCCTTGAGGCAGAAGTCGATAAGAAGCTTGCGGCGATGCAGAAATTGCGCGACGAGCTGGTCAAGTTGCTTGACCGTAAAGCAGATGAAGAGAATGAGCGGATTGGCGAGTTAAGTCGAATTTATGAAAAGATGAATCCGCAGAAAGCGGCCGTTCTCATCAAACAGCTGGATTATCAGACTGCGGTTGAACTGTTACTCGGAATCAAAAAGAAAACCGCAGGGAAAATCCTCGACAATCTGGATACCGAAACAGCGACAGCACTGAGTAAGGCTTTTACCGAAATACCGGTGAAGGATAAATCGGGTTATTGAAACCCGTTGTTGACACATTAAAAGAAAGGAGGTGAAGCAGATGCAGGCAATGTCTAAGATCGACCCGATGAAGGTGCCGGATGCTGTCGTTCCTGCAAAAGCACAGGAGCCCAAGGGCAGGCAGTTTGGTCAGGTCATGAAGGAACAGCATCAAACCGAAAAAAGGACCCCTGTTGAACCCGATCCACAGCAAAATGTCAGAGCGAATCCACAGCGAGGCGACAACGACCCAAAGGTCGAACGTCCGGCCGATCATCCGATTAATGACAACCAGGTTGTTCCTGAACAGGTTCAGGTTTCTACTGAGGATGAAATTTCGACAGAACCTAAGTTGCAGCAGACCGTTGTCGAGTTGATGAAGGTCATTTCCGACGGAGAGACAGAAGAACTGGCTGGGAAACCGGATGAGCTGAAAGAACTTCTGGATCAATTGGTCAACCAACTTGAGCAGGGTGATCTCAAGGGCGAACAGGTCCTGGCGGGAGTGGATCTGTCAAATCTGATGGAGCAGTTGCAACTGCTGGATCAGGAGGGAGACACGGGCTCGCTGGAGCAACTGGTTGGACAATTAAGTCAGGAGTTGGAGCAGCAACTGTCCATAGGAGAGGATAGCTCAACTCAAGCCGGACTGGCCGCAGCCCAGGCCGGTACGGATGATGTGCCGAGCAGGTCTTCAGCACTGGTTGAGAGGCTGTCTCAAGCTCGTAAGGCTCTGCAGAAGGCGATTGACGCCGTAAGCGTTAATCAGCTGGCAGGAAAAGCAACAACTGAAAGTACTGAGGTGGTGACCAAGGAAGCCCAAGCGCAAGAGGCGCTCCTCAACGGTGAGACTACCGAAGAGATCGATCCGCGCTTTGCCGGGTTGTTGAAACCACGAACAGAAAATGGTCAGCAGCAGGGTTTGCGTCAACAGGCACAAAGCGCTGATAGCGTTGCCAAGACCCCTGTTTCTGATGAGGCGACAACGATTAAACCTGTGACGGAAGCTGCTTCCGAACAGGGAACAGCTACGGAGTTTTCTGAGCTGTTCTCGCAGAATCTGAAAAAGGGCTTTGAACCTCTGATTCAGCAGACACAGGCTCAACCTGTAGCCGCTCAGTCACAGAATGCTGGTGGCAGAGTGATTCCACAGACCGCGGTGGTGCAGTTACCCAGTGGTCAGCAGGTTGCTGAAAGTCAGATTTTTGACCAGGTTGTTACCCATATTTCCGGAAGTCAAAATGGTGAATCGGGGCGTATGGTGTTACGACTGCAACCGGCTGAACTTGGGTCGCTGAAGCTGGAGCTGATGGTTGAGGGTGATCGGGTTAAAGCTAACCTGCAGGCCCAGACCACACAAGTTCAGGAAGTGATCGAACGCAATCTGCCGCAACTGCGCAATGCTTTGGCCGAGCAGGGACTGAAAATAGATCAGTTCCAGGTCAATATCGACAAAGGGCAGCAGCAGGGTGGGCAGTTTGAACATCTGGCCCAGCAACAGCAGGGACAAAACTCTTCACAACAGCAGGGCTGGTCTCAGGAGACTGAGGTCGAAGAACAGATCATTCCTTTAGCCCACCTGATGCAAAACGGTGGTGAAGGCATCAGCCTTCGTGTTTGAAAAAATCTAAAGAAAGGAGAACTATTCACATATGGCAGCAATCAGTGGAATTAATACCGGAAGCCAGAGTTTACCGGGAATGACCACAGCTAAAGAATCAGCGATGGGAAAAGAGGATTTTCTCAAGCTTCTGGTGGCTCAGATGCAGAATCAGGATCCGATGAATCCGTCTGATCCGACAGAGTTTACCTCTCAGTTGGCCCAATTCAGTCAACTTGAACAGCTGACCAATGTCAACAAAAGTCTTGAAGGTTTAACGACCATGAGTAGCGAGATGGAGCGCATGTCGGCCTTGGGTCTGATCGGTAAAGATGTTGTCGCCCAGACCGAAAGCTTCCAGGCCAACGGTCAGGAGATGAAACTCGGCTACCGCCTCGAAGCTCCGGCTGAGAGTGTCAACCTCTATGTGCTCAACTCGTCCGGTGCGACCGTTGCTGAATTGACCGCACAGGAAACCGCAAGCGGGCAGCATTTTGTCGACTGGAACGGCAAGGACAACAACGGTATGCCGGTTGAAGAAGGTCAATACCGTCTGGCCATCAAAGCTGTGGATAAGGACAAAAAAATCGTTAAGGCGGAAACTTTGCTTAAGGGGCGGGTCGAAGGTGTCGATATGAGTGGTAGTGATATCAAACTTGACACCAGCGCCGGTAGTTTTGCCATGAGCAAAGTGGCTAAAGCGGGAGTATCCTTATGAACGACCGGATAACGATTATTCCTCAACCACTTGCCCCGCCTCAACAGCAGGCACGTAAGCCGCAGACAAAAGCCGTTGGTGGTGGCAGTTTTGATCAGCTGCTACAGAAAAAGATTGATCAGAGCCAGGTCCGGTTTTCAAAACATGCGATGGATCGTATGCACAGCCGGGGGATTAATTTCAGTCCTCATCAGATGGAGAGACTTGAAACGGCAGTTTCCCAGGTCAATGCCAAGGGCGGCAAGGAATCCCTGGTCATGCTGGACGATACCGCTCTGGTGGTAAGTGTGAAAACGATACGGTTGTGACCGTTGTTGATCGGACCCAACTCAAAAACAATGTTTTTACCAATATAGATAGCGCAATTATTGCCTAACCGAGCCGGTCCTCTTTGAGGAGGTTCGCAAGCCGCCGACCGATTGACGCGGCTTCATCAAAGGAGTGACAAAATGGGTGTATCCAGTTCTCTGTACAGTGGTGTCAGTGGCCTGAATGCTAATGGTAACGCCATGAGCGTTATCGGTAACAATATCGCCAACGCCAACACTATAGGGTTCAAGTCAAGCCGAGCTATTTTGGCGATCTGCTGTCGAGCCAGATTTCCGGGTCCGGCGGCATTTCACAGGTGGGACGTGGTGTTGGCCTCTCCATTGTCGATAATGTCTTCAGCCAGGGAACCTTCGAAAATACCGAAACCAATACCGACCTTGCTGTTGAGGGCTCCGGTTTTTTTATCGTCAGTGATCCATCAACCGGAAATGCTGTCAATAATTATACGCGAGCGGGAGCTTTTCGTTTTAATGCCGATGGCTTTATGGTCAACCCGGAAGGCCAGAATATCATGGGGGTTCCAGCTGGATGAAGATGGCAACACCATCGGTGACCTGACACCGATTCGGGCCAACACCCAGTCTTTTACGGCTGCCGGGCAAACGACTGATATCGACCTGAATACCAATCTTGATTCCGATTCTGTTGCGGTTCCGACCGGTTTTGACCGGACCGACGCTACCGGCAGTTCTAATTATGCGACATCTATTCAGGTTTTTGACAGTTTGGGCAGTACCCATCTGATGACGACCTATTTCACCAAAACTGCCGATCAGCAGTGGCAGTACAATACGGTTGTGGATGGCGGGCAGATTAACACTGTCGGCTCAATTCCCGGGAGCGGGGTTTCTGGAGAACTTGCCGTCGTCGGTAGTGGCACTCTGGAGTTTGACTCCAGTGGCCGCCTGATTCGAATTGACGGCAACGAACTGTATACCACCGCCGGTGACGCAACCAGTGATCCCGTAAATCCACGTCCGACGGCCCAGACCACGGCTAACGCACTGCAATGGAACAACGGAGCTGTACAGTCCCAGCAAGTTGCCATTAATATGCAGACCAGTCAGTATGCAAGTCCATCCGTTGTGGTTTCGCAAGAACAGAACGGCTATGGAACCGGAACATTGGTTAAGCTCAGTGTTGACGAATCGGGTAACGTCATCGGGAACTTTTCCAATGGGACTCCGCGCAAACTGATGCGGATTGCTCTGGCCAAGTTTACGAACCCGAACGCCCTCGATAAAATAGGCAATAACATGTACGCTCAGAGCAATACCTCGGGTGTCCCGGTTATCGGTACGGTTGGTTCTGGTGTCGGTAAGATTTTCACGAATTCACTTGAGCTGTCAAATGTGGATCTGGCTCAGGAATTTGTCAAGATGATCACCACTCAACGTGGTTTCTCCGCCAATTCAAAAACAATTACGACGACTGATGAAATGTTGTCCGAGGTCATCAGCCTTAAACGCTAACGGATAACGTCAAAACAATGACTTTTTTGAAGATGCCGCCCTGCTTGACAGTGGCGGCATTTCTTTTTTTTAAATAAATTTATTTCTAACTGTTTAACTATTTGAATTTATTGGCATTAAAAATTATTGGTGTTTTTATTGAAATGGCACGTAATCTGCTAAAAAATAGGTGGCGGCTGGTGTAACAAGCGGGCTGTCACATTTTTGGATTGTTCCCAGCAAAAACTAGATACGGGATAGAGGACAGATATGGATCTGGCAACAATTATCGGTTTGATTGCAGCCTTTGGCTTGATGGTGACGGCCATCTTGCAAGGCAGCTCACTGTTGATTTTCATCGACATTGCTTCCTTGACGATTGTTGTTGGAGGGACTGTCGGGACGGCGTTGGTGCATTTCCCTTTTGGTGATATTCTCGGCGCCTTTAAAGTTGCCCGCCATGCTTTTTTCACAAAGCGCAGTCTCCTGTCGATACGATCGAAAAACTGATCACTTACGCAGGCAAGGCGCGTAAAGAAGGTATTTTGTCGTTGCAATCGGTTATGAATGAGATTGATGATGAATTCTTTCTTAAAGGGTTACAGATGGCGGTTGACGGCCAGGAGCCGGAGGCCCTGAAGGAAATGCTGGAAAAGGAGATCGAGTACGTTATCGAACGGCATGACAAGGGAGCCGATATCTTTGCTACGTTTGCCGCCTATTCCCCTGCCATGGGAATGATCGGGACACTGATCGGATTGGTGCAGATGCTGCAGAATATGAACGACCCTTCCTCTATCGGTCCGGCGATGGCAGTTGCATTGCTGACAACCTTTTATGGTGCTGTTATAGCCAATGTCATCGCGACGCCCATTTCGGGGAAGTTGAAATTGCGCTCGGCCAGTGAGGTTTTGAATAAGACCCTGGTAACCGAGGGGATGAAGGCCATTCTGGAAGGTGAAAATCCACGTCTGATGGAGCAGCGGTTACACGCTTTTGTCGCCCCTAAAGAGCGGCAGAGCAATTTTGGCTAAACGGCAAGCATAACAGGACACGATCATGGCAAAAAGCATAAATGTCCACCACGTGGAGCACCGATGTGGATGGTCACTTTCAGTGATATGGTTACGCTGCTGTTGACCTTCTTTGTCCTGATGTTATCGATGGCGAATATGGATCAGGTCAAGTTCGAACAGGCGAGTGATTCGCTCGCCGGGGCTTTCGGCGTCCTTGGAAGTGCGGACAAAACAGAAGTCGCTCCACCGTCAGTTGTTTCGTTTTCGCCGGTCAATGACGATTTTAACGCACAGGTCTATCGGCGTTTGAAAACCAAATTGCGCGAATTGAAACTGAATAAAAAGATCAAACTGGCCAAGACCGTGGGCTGTCGTCCTGAGAGTCGATGAGGCAATCTTGTTCGCTTTAGGGCAATCTCAGCTTGAACCCGGAGCAGATGAAGTTTTAAGCAAGGTGGCCGAGTTAGTACGGCCATTGCCCCTCAACCTTAAAATCGAAGGGCATACTGATGATCGCGGCCAGGAAATGGCCAATTGGGATCTGTCGGTTGATCGGGCGATTACTGTCCTGCGCTTTATGGCAACGAATCAGTTGATTTCTCTGGATCGTCTGTCCGCGACCGGCTATGGCGCACAAAAACCGCTATTTCCGAATGCCAGTGCTGAAGAAAGGGCATTGAATCGGCGCGTAGAGTTTGTCTTGGAAAGTCAGGGGGACCCGAATCAGGCTCTGCCTTACCTGATTGATGCGAACGAACAATCACCTTTTTAGCGACCGTTTCAACCAGAGTGCTGAAAAGGGAGTCACTATCTGCGAGTTTAAAATTAAATCTTCCGCGCTTGGCAGCGGAATGGAGGAAGGATTGATCAATGGCTAAGGGCGCAGCAGAACAACCGGAAGAGGGCGGCAAGTCAAAAAAAGTACTGATTATCATTGTCGTAGTCCTGGTTTTACTGATCGGTGCAGGGGTAGGTGCCTTTCTATTTATGGGGGAGATGAAGAGAAAATCTCACCGGAAGAAGAGCAGGCCCAGTTGGAAATGCAGGCCAAACAGGTCGGACCGATGGTCAACATCGACAGTTTTATTGTTAACATCCTGGATGATCAGGAGAGCCGCTATCTCAAGGCCGCAATTACCCTTGAAGTCAGTAGTGAAGCTGTTTCCACGGAATTGTCTCAGCGCATGCCCCAGATAAAAGATGCCATTCTGTTACTGATCGGCAATAAAACGTTCAGTGAACTGAGTGATCTGCAGGGGAAAATTCAATTGCGGGCAGAGCTCATCAACAAGGTTAATAGCATCCTGCTAAAAGGTAAGGTCAAGCGGATTTATTTTACTGATTTCGTTGTCCAGTAAAGGCTGTTTGCGTGGAAAAGATACTCAGCAAAGAAGAAATTGCCGACCTTCTGTCCGCCGTCAGGCAAGGCGAGATTGATGTTGAGTCGGTCGGTACTGAGCCGGGTCCGTCCCATTATTCTCGGCGCAGATCCGCTGCGGTAGCGGAACACTGCAACCTGTTCAGGGCAGATGGACCAGAGGGTTGGAAGCTAAAAAATTACGATCTGATTCTCGACAGTTTCGCCAGAATTATTCTCTGTCTTTGTCCACCCGTTTTCAACGCGCGGTTCAAGTCAAGTTGGAAGCCATGGAATCGATGGCTTTTGATGCGTTGTTGCAGCGTCTTTCGGGGCGCGGAGCCATCGGGATTCTTCAACTTGAACCTTTGACTGGAGGAGGGCTGCTGGTTTTTGACGAAAAGCTGTCTTTTTCTTTGGTTGAAATGGTCCTGGGGGGATCGTCCGAAAGTGAGACTTTAATTCCCGAACGGGGCATGAGTGCGATTGAGTTAAATGTCGTGCGTGATGTTATTCAAGGGGCTTGCCCTGAGTTGAATAAGGGATTCATGCAGCTGGAAAAATTAACTCTGCTCTGGTCGAGGTGGTCAGTAATCTGAGGCTGCTGAACTTCGTAAGCCCTGATGTCGGCGTCGTTGCGGCCCGGTTCAAGGTGACAATTGACAGCCTTGAAGGTGATATCACCCTGGTGATCCCCCATTCGTCCCTTGAGCCGTTGCAGAAAAACAACAGCTCAAGGCCGTCCCGGTCAGTGCGATTCAGAACAGCAAATGGCATGCGGTTGTGTGTGATGAGCTGGATCACATGGAGGTTGAATTAGAGGCTTTGCTGGCAACTTTGTCATTGAGGGTTCGTGATATCCTCAACTTTCAGGTTGGTGATGTCATTGAACTGAATTGTAAACCTGATGCTCCGCTTAAACTGCTGGTTGAGCAGAAGCCCAAGTTTTTAGCAATGGCCGGAATTCAAGGTGGAAAAAAGCGATACGAGTCATGGGGCGGATTCCCCACGGAGGATAGATCATGAGCGATATGAATACGGATAATGGACAAGTGGCTGCGGGAGTTGCCGAAAAACTGGAAGGTCGTGGCCTTGACCTGCTGCTTGATATCCCTCTGGAGGTGTCGGTTGAAGTCGGGCGATCCAGAATTCTGGTCCGCGATTTACTGCAACTGCAGGAAGGGTCTCTGATTGAACTGGATAAATTGGCCGGTGAACCGCTCGATCTGTATGTCAATGGTCGTCTGATCGCGGCGCGGGGAAGCAGTTGTCGTGAACGACAAGTTCGGTTTGCGGTTGACCGATGTCGTCAGTCCATCAGAACGTATTGAAAATCTGGGCTGATGATGCGCTGCCTGTTTATCCTGCCCTTTCTGGTCCAGCCGGTTATGGCTGCCGGATCCTCCATGGAGCCGAGTTTACTCGGGTCATCGTTGAAATGGCTGCCGCCTGGCGCTCGTATGCGGAATTCTGCTGCTGTTTTATGCTGCCAGCCGCAAAGGATTCAAAATGCTGCCGCAGAAGAAAGGGGGGTTGATCAAGGTTCTCGAAACTCGCCCACTGGGAGGGCGTAAATTTCTCTGCGTAGTCAAGGTGAGAAACGAAGAATTGCTGCTTGGACTGAGTAACGACCGCATTGAATGTCTGGCCAAGTTGCCGCGAGGGGACGATTTTGCAGACACTTTGAAACAAGTGGAACAGGCGGAGGGGCACCAGTCATGAATGGCAGGGTTCTTGTCCTTTTACTGATGGCCTTGCTTCCGGTCAGCGCTTTCGCCGAAGGACTTCCGACCATCACAATGGGGATCGGTCAGGCAACCGAACCGGGAGAAGTCTCTACGGCTCTGCAGATCCTGATCGTTCTGACTATTCTGTCGGTGGCCCCGGCTATTCTGTTAATGACGACCGGATTTACCCGCATCGTTATTGTTCTGTCGTTTGTCCGCCAGGCAATGGGAACCCAACAGGCACCCTCCAACCAGATTGTGATCGGTTTGGCGTTGTTTTTGACCTTTTTTGTCATGGCGCCGGTTTTTACCGAGATCAATGACCAGGCTCTGCAACCCTACATGGACAAGCAGATCTCACAGGAGCAGGCTCTGGAATTGGCGATGAAGCCGATGCGTCAGTTCATGTTTTCCCAGGTGGCGGAAAAAGACCTTCAGTTGCTGGTCGATATCTCTAAATCGCCGCAGCCGGAGAATCAGGATGATATCTCAATGCTGACATTGATTCCGGCTTTTATGCTGTCGGAATTGAAGCGCGCTTTTCAGATGGGTTTTTTGATCTTTGTTCCATTTTTAATGATCGATATGATTGTCGCTTCGATTCTGATGGCCATGGGCATGATGATGTTGCCACCCATTATTATATCGTTGCCATTCAAGATTCTTCTGTTTGTCCTGGTTGACGGCTGGTCGTTGGTGATCGGCTCGCTGGTTCAGAGCTTTGGTTAGGGAGCGTTTGCGGGGGCAGGAAATGGTGAGGCACTATGACTCCTGAATATGTTGTTAATATCGGCCGTCAGGCAATAGAGACAGGGCTGATGTGTGCTGCGCCGATGCTGCTTGTTGCTCTTGTTGTCGGTCTGATCATCAGTGTCTTTCAGGCTGCAACGCAGATCAATGAGCAGACCATGACTTTTATCCCCAAAATTGTGGGCGTATTCGTGACTTTGCTGATCTTTGCACCATGGATACTCCAGAAAATCAGTGCATTCTTGATTGTTATTTTCAACCAGTTACCGACAGTCGGGCAATAGAGGTTATTCGCTGTGGAATTGCCGGACTTTTCCCTGCCGCTGGTTCAAGGTTTTTTGATCTGTCTGGCGCGGGTGGCCGCTATGTTTGCCGCTATCCCGGTTTTCAGCGGTGCTCAGATTCCCCCGCAGATGCGGATTGGCATAGCCGTTCTTTTTTTCGATGCTGAGCTACCCGCTGGTTAAGGCTTATATTCCCACCGCCCCACTGAGCCCCTTGATCTGGGAATTGTTATCGGTGCCGAAGTCGTCCTCGGCCTGCTGGTCGGTTTTTTAGGCCAACTGGTTTTTATGGCGGCGGAATTTGCCGGTTCAATTATCGGTTATCAGATGGGTTTTGCAGCTGCAAACGTGTTTGATCCGACGACTCAGCAGCAGGTCGCACTGGTGTCGCAGTTTCAGGGGATCATCGCTATTCTCCTGTTTCTGTCTCTCGATGTGCACCATCTTTTTCTTGAAGCTCTCGTCTCTTCGTTTGAAATGTTGCCTCCAGGGAGTATGAATCTGTCCGGCGGGGCTATTCCGATGCTGGTTGATGTTGTTAACCATTCTTTGATTTTGAGTATCAAGCTGGTCGCTCCGATCCTGGTGCTGCTGGTCCTCTCAAATCTGACTCTGGGGATTATGGCCAGGGTTTTTCCTCAACTGAACGTGTTCCTCCTCTCCTTTCCCCTCAATATCGGTATCTCATTTATCGTCATGGGGCTCACCCTCGGTGTCTTTGCCTCAATTCTTCAAGGTGAATTTTCGGCCCTTTCGGAACGAATCTTGAATCTATTCGATTTGATGTAGGCTTTTCGTCTCCATTAGACAAAAAACTGACATGTCGGAGGGCACCGCCCGCTTCGAAGAGAAAGAACGTTATTCCCTTATGGGAACAATCATCCAGATGAGGCTGTTGCATTTAGTGATAGCCGGGAGTCAACGATGGCTGAAGAGTCCGGCCAGGAACGTACTGAGCAAGCCACCGGCAAGCGGCGGCAGGATTTCGCGAAAGGGGCAGGTCGCGCAGAGTAAAGAGGTTGGTACTGCAGCGTTGATGACCGCCTCATTACTGCTGTGGGCGTTTTATGCCAGCCCTTTTGGCAGGATCTTGAGGCGCTGTACCGTTCTTTATTTCTCAGTCTCAGCACTTTTCGCACAACACCTCTTTCTGTGGTCAGTCTCGCCTGGGACATGGCTTTTGTGCTGGCCAAATTGCTTTGGCCCGTTTTTCTCCTGACCCTGATCGTCGGTTTTTGTTCTTCCTTTTTTCAGGTCGGCCCGCTCTGGTCAACCAAGGTTTTTCAGCCTGATATCAATAAATTCAATCCGATCACCGGGATGGCCAAATTTGTTTCCAAACGTTCGGCAGTCGAAATGGTCAAATCTCTGGCAAAGGTTGCGCTGATCGGATTTGTTGCTTACAAAACGGTTGCTAACGAGTTTGCGAGTGCTCTGGCTCTGTCGCTGCTCAATTTGAATGAAACCCTGATTTTCCTGGGGCAGGTTGCCTTTCTCGTTCTGGCCAAAAGCAGTGGAATCATCATCATTTTAGCGGTTGTCGACTATGCGTTCAGCAAATACGAGATGGAGCAGAAGATGAAAATGACCAAGCAGGAGGTCAAGGAAGAGTTCAAGGACACGGAAGGTGATCCTCAGTTGAAAGGGAAAATTCGCTCGATGCAACAGCAGATGGCACGTAAACGTATGATGGCTGAAATCCCCAGTGCCGATGTCGTCGTGACCAACCCGACCCATTTGTCCATTGCAATTTCATACGAGCGAACGTCGATGGATGCTCCGAAAATTGTTGCCAAAGGAGCGGATCATCTGGCTTTCCGAATCCGTGAAATAGCCAAAGAGCACCATGTTCCGATCGTTGAAAACAAGCCGGTGGCACGAGCTTTGTACTCGTATGAGATTGGGGATGAAATACCTGAGGAGATGTTCACCGCCGTGGCTGAAATACTGGCCTATGTATATAGCCTCAAAAGATAATAACTAATTAATATTAAAGAATAATTTTTATCAATGTGACGCTTTTCCCGGCGAGACAAAAGATTGACAGTAACGTCGGGATTCAGTCACAGCGGAGAGAATAAATGGCAATTCTGGAGAGTGTGTTGGATAACCGTTGGCGAGAAATGTTGCTGCGAAGCGATATTTTAGTAGCATTCGGACTGGTTCTGATTCTGATGTTGATGATTCTGCCGGTACCGCCAATGCTGCTGGATGTATTTTTGTCATTGAATATCACGATCGGTTATTGATTCTGATCATCGCTCTTTATACGTCACGGGCTCTCGATTTGCTATTTCCCAAGCATTCTCCTGATTACCACTCTGTTTCGTCTTTCGTTAATGTCGCATCAACCCGTTTGATCCTGCTCCATGGCGATGAAGGTCCCTCCGCAGCCGGTAGCGTGATTCAATCTTTCGGACAGTTCGTCGTGGGTGGTAACTACGTGGTCGGGATCGTCATCTTTGTCATCCTGGTCATTATTAACTTTATGGTTATTACCAAAGGAGCAGGGCGGGTTGCCGAAGTTGCTGCGCGTTTTACTCTGGACGCCATGCCGGGTAAACAGATGGCAATAGACGCGGATCTGAATTCCGGACTGATCACTGAGGACGAAGCCAGGAATCGTCGCCAGGAGATCGCTTCGGAATCGGATTTTACGGAGCTATGGACGGTGCCAGTAAATTTGTTAAAGGTGACGCTGTCGCCGGCATTATCATCACTCTGATTAACATCGGTGCGGGCTTTGTCATCGGGGTCATGCAGAAGGGAATGCCGATGGTTGAAGCGGCAGCCAACTATACGATCCTGACCGTTGGCGATGGCCTGGTCGGTCAGATTCCCGCCCTGATTATCTCAACCGGTGCCGGTATCATGGTTACCAGAACTGCTGGAGACGAAGACTTCGGGACCGAGATGAAGCGCCAGTTCACTGTTCACCCTCGGGCGCTTTGGGTCGTATCGGCCATCCTGTTTGCCTTTGCCCTCATCCCCGGGTTGCCCCAGATTCCATTTTCCTGCTCTCGTTCATCGTCGGTGGTATCGCCTGGCGCGTACAGAAGGCCCACGAGGCGGATGATGAGCGTAAGTTGATTGAGGAGGCGCCTGCGCCGGCACTGTTGGAAGAAGAAAATTACGAGCAGATGTTGAGTGTTGATCTGCTGGAGATGGAGGTCGGCTATGGTCTGATCCCTCTGGTTGATACGGCTCAGAACGGCGAGCTTCTGCCGCGGATCAAATCGATCCGGCGCCAGTTCACTCTCGATATGGGCTTTATCGTTCCACCGGTTCATATCAAGGACAACCTGCAACTGAAACCGAATGAATATGCGATCATTCTCAAAGGGGTCAAGATCGGAGGGGGGAATTGTTGCCCGGTCATTACCTGGCGATGAATCCAGGCATGGCGACCGAGACAATCAAGGGGATCGAGACCGTTGAACCCGCCTTTAATCTGCCCGCGGTCTGGATTTCGGAGGATAAAAAGGAACGAGCCCAGATTTCGGGCTACACAGTTGTCGATAATACGACCGTCGTTGCAACCCATTTGAGTGAATTGATCAAAACCCATGGGCACGAATTGCTCGGTCGCCAGGAAACCCAGAACCTGCTCGATAATCTCGCCAATGAATATCCTAAGTTGGTCGAAGAGCTGGTTCCCAACCTGCTCAGTCTTGGTGTGGTTATGCGTGTCTTGCAAAATCTGCTGCGGGAAGGGGTTTCCGTCAGGGATTTAAGAACTATTTTAGAGACTTTGGCAGATTGGGCACCAGTTATGCAAGACCCTGATCAACTGACTGAACATGTGCGTGCCGTTCTGGCCCGTACAATCAGTAACAGCTACAGTAATGACGGGCAGGTATTGGAAGTTATGACCTTCGATCGCGATGTAGAAACCAAGATTCAGGAAGCGCTTCAAACCACGGAGCACGGGGCTTATCTTGCTCTGGAGCCAGGGTTTGCACAGGGACTGATCAACGGTCTGAATCAGGCGTTGCAGAATCTCGCCGGGTCATCTCCAGTGCTGTTGTGTACGCCAACAATCCGACTCCATGTCAAAAGGTTGACCGAACGCTATCTGCCCGGACTGGCAATTATCTCTCACAATGAGATCGCACCTCATCTGAAAGTGCGGTCGATAGGAACGGTGACTGTCGATGTTGGTTAGAAAATTTGAAGCGGGAAATATGGCTGCAGCACTTAAGCAGGTTAAGGATACTCTCGGATCTGACGCTTTGATCCTTTCGACCCGGACTTTGGGGCGAAAAGGTCTCGGTGTTCTTGGGAAGCAGACCATTGAGGTGACTGCAGCGATCGAATCACCGGCGATGAAGACAAACATGCGCCGGGCGGTCCCCAGTCCGAAACCTCGAACAGTCGCTTTGGGACGGGTTGCAACGACCTACGGGCAACGTGTCGAAACCCTCGAGGATGAGCAGGTTGCCCTGTCGCAGGCCGCCCGGCGCGAAAGCCGCAAGGTTGAAGTTGTCAGCAATCCTCTTGAGGATGAAGTGCGGGAACTGCGATCGCAGCTGGAAGCTCAGAATGTGAGCCGGCTTCAGGATGAAATCAACCAACTTAAGGAACTTGTTCAGCAGTTTGCCGGCGCCCAGCGCCCTCAACCCGAAGTGATTGAGGCGGCGGTTCCTGCGGCTCCTGTGTTTGAGCCTGCTGCGGGTTTCTCACCGCTGACTCAAGTGCCAACTCAGGTCAGCCGTCTTAAGAGCAATAATGAAAAATCACTGGATCAACTCATCGACATTCTGACCGAACGCGGGATTGATGAGGATGCCGCTGCGACTATCGCTCGTTTTGCCGCCCCCAGATGAATGAGCGTCAACGCCAGGAGCCGGAATTATGTCGTCAGTTTTTGACTCAGACCGTTGCCAGCCTGGTTCAGACGACCGGCCCTTTATGGTCCCCGGGGGAGGCTCAGAAGCGGGTTTCTTTAATCGGTGCGACCGGTGTCGGCAAGACAACAACAATCGCCAAGCTTGCTGCTGAAGCGATGACCCGGAGTGGTGCCCGGGTCGCCCTGGTGACTATCGATACTTACCGCATTGCTGCCGTTGAACAACTGAAGGTTTACGGGGAGATCATGGGGTTGCCGGTTGAGGTTGTCCTGTCGCCGGAGCAACTTCAGGAAGCCTTTCGTCGTCATCGTGACAAAGACCTGATTCTGATCGACACCGCCGCCGCAGTCCACGCGACAGCGTCCAGATTGATGAATTGAATGAGTTCCTCGGCCAGGGCTCTGAGGTCGAGAATTGCCTGGTGTTGTCCGCTCCAACCGATGAGCGGCTCCAGCAGCAAACCCTCAACGCTTTCAGCAAACTGCCCTTAAGTCGATTGATTTTTACCAAGCTGGATGAATCTGATCGTTGTGGTTCATTGATCAATACCCCGATCCGCAGCAATCTGCCTCTGGCTTATTTAACCAACGGTCAACAGGTGCCTGAAGACCTGCTGTTGGCCGAAGCCCGGATTGTTGCCGATCTGGTGATGGCGGATAAGGATGAAGAGCGGAGGTTCGCAGTATGATGAGCGGAGTTATGGACCAGGCGGATACCTTGCGCTCGATGCGTGATCAGCTGGACAGTGCGGCAGCATTGAACATGCCGAAAACGCGGGTTTTGTCGATCACCAGTGGTAAAGGCGGGGTTGGTAAAACAGCTGTCGTCTCCAATGTGGCGGTGAGTTTGGCCAAGCAGGGTAAAAAAGTATTGATTATCGATGCCGATCTCGGGTTGGCAAACGTGGACGTGGTGCTCGGTCTGTCGCCGATTTATAACTTGAACCATTTCTTTAACGGGGAGCGAACGCTCGAAGAGGTGATGGTTGAAGGTCCCCATGGTATCAAAGTTTTGCCCGCAGGCTCCGGAGTGCAGCAGTTTACCCGCCTGGACGGACAATTGAAATGCGGCTGATCGATTCCCTCGACGCTCTGGAAGAGCAGTTTGATGTTGTGTTGATCGATACCGAGGCGGGGATTTCCGAAAACGTCACCTATTTTAATGTCGCAGCTCAGGATATCCTGGTCGTCACGACTCCGGAACCGACTGCAATCACCGATGCCTATGCCCTGATGAAGCTGCTTTCGACCCAATACCATCAAAAGCGTTTTCTGCTTGCGGTTAACTCTGTCAGAAGTGCTGATGAAGGCTTGGATGTTTTTGAAAAACTGACTATGGTTTCAGGGCGTTATCTCGATATTTTTCTCGATTACCTGGGCTGTATCCCGTTTGATCGGAAAATGCACGAATCGGTTCGTGAACAGAAAGTCATGGTTGATCTCTATCCCGAACATAAGGTTTCAAAGTCTTTTATGGCGTTGGCCGGCAATCTGGTCGATACCCCGATGAATACCCAGGCACAGGGAACTTTGCAGTTTTTCTGGAAGCAGTTTCTTGGAGTCGGTACGGAGGCGAGCTGATGATGATCAGTAACGGCTACGGGCTGCCGGGACCGGCAGAACGGGAAAAATGATTGAGGCGCACCTGTCCCTGGTCGACTTTCTGGTTGACCGGATGATGACTCAAGTCCCTGCCTTTGTCAGCCGCGATGACATCCGCAGTGCCGCTCTGATGGGGTTGATGGATGCTGCCAACCGCTTTGATCCGCGTCGGGTGTGCTGTTTAAGACCTTTGCCGAGCGCCGTATTCGTGGTTCGGTTTTGATGAAGTCAGACGAATGGATTGGTTCTCACGCAGTTTGCGTGAAAACAGTCAAAACTATCCAGGGTTACAGATGATTTAGCCAAGCGGCTCGGACGGGTTCCGGACGATTCTGAAGTGGCTGAATCGCTGGAAATGACCCTTGAGGATTTTCGTGAATTGCAGCTTCAGGTCAGCCAGCTTGGTTATGTCAGTCTGAATGAAAAAATTGATGACAGCGAAGATGTCGGCAAGAGCTTTATCGATAATCTTGAAGATACCGCACAGGCCAGCGTCCATGACCGCATGGAGGCGGGCGAGCTGAGGACTGAACTGGCGGGGTATCTGGAGCAACTTTCAGAGAAAGAGCGCCTGGTGATTGCGCTGCTCTATTATGAAGAATTGTCACAGAAGGAAATATCTGAGGTCCTTGAGCTGTCGGAGGGACGCATTTCGCAGCTTCACAGCCAAGCCTTGGGCAAATTGAAAAACAAGATGAAGCGAAGCTTGAACGCGTTGAGAGTTGAGGGGTGATGTATCGCCATGCTGTCTGGACCCATTATCGTTGTTGGTTTTGTTGCTACCGGCAGTCTTGTGCTGGCTGTCGGTCTGTCAGTGACGGTCATGAAACTGAAAAAGGATTTTCGTCGATTGCAAAAGAGGCTGTCTGAGCAACCTCATGCAGAGAATCCCGCAACCGATTTTTCCAGCAGTTTAAGCCGGGTTGAACAGAAGTTTATCGGGCCCAAAGAGACATCAGTCAGTCACGCGGAAAGATATCGCTACGTTGCTTCTCTGGCAAAACAGGGTGTTGACGCCGCTGGGATTGCTGCTGCACTTCAGATGGCACCGCTTGAAGTCGAACAGCTGATGCGGCTGGCAAACCTTAATAAACACAATCCTGACGGCGAGCATTAAAGAACCAGGCTCGAGGTGCCGACAAGCATGGGTAGAGGAAAGGCGGTAAACGTATGTCGAGTGGTAATACGGGCAGTCTCAGGGGCCGTTGCCCGCATGCAGATGCTGGAAAATATCAGTGAGCACCTGGCTGCAGCCAAGACTCCCGGCTATAAAAAGGATGGTCACCTTTGAAGCCAAGCTGGGTGAAGCGACCTCAGGTCTGGCGACCAAAGCGACGAATTTCAGCAATCTGACAAAGCAGGAAATCGACTTTACTCCCGGCCATATCGAATACAGTGGCGACACTCTTGATTTAGCGATTAACGGTGAAGGGTTTTTCCAGATCCAACGTCCTGACGGCAGCTTCGGTTATACCCGTAAAGGGAATTTTCAACTTGATGCCGACGGTCGTCTGGTCGATACCAATGGTTTTGCTGTGACCGCTGCCGGTGGAGGGGAAATCATCCTGCCCCATCCGGATGTTGACATTCTTGAGGATGGTTCCATCTGGGATCAGGAAACTCAGCTCGGTCAGGTTGGACTGCTCCTCATTGAAGATAAGTCCGTGCTGCAGAAAGTCGGTGGCGAGATGTTTGTCACCTCTGATGGCAGTCAGGGGAATGTCCACCCCAATCCAAAGGTTGTTCAAAGCAATCTGGAATCGTCCAATATTGACATGATGAAAGAAATGGTTCGAATGACCGCAAATTTAAGGGCTTTTGAAGCCACCCAGAAGGCTCTTAAAATTTACAGTGACATGGGGAGCAAGTCTTCTGAAATAGGGCTTGTCCAGTAGATAAATTCAAGTGAATCGTTCCTTGAACAAAAGGAGATAGATATGATCAGAGCTCTTTGGACGGCATCGACGGGGATGCAGTCTCAACAAGTCAATATGGATGTCATCGCCAACAATCTGGCTAACGTCAACAGTTCCGGTTTAAGAAGAGCCGGGCTGATTTCAGGATATCCTTTATCAGACCAGTCGGCCGCAGGACCGGGGTCGATGGTGGCGAAGTTCCTACCGGTGTCCAGATTGGTCTTGGCTCCGGGTCGCCGCTGTGCAGAAGTCTTACCAGTGGCGACTTTCAGCAGACTGAAAACGAACTTGACCTGGCGATTGAAGGTTCTGGATTCTTTCAGGTGACTCTTCCCGACGGGGCTGAAGCCTATACCCGCTCTGGTGCCATGAAGAAGGATAGTACCGGGCGCTTGGTGACCTCTGATGGCTATCCCCTGGTTCCGGAAATCGTTATTCCGGAAGGGGCGACCAAAATCAGTATCGGCAGCGGTGGAACCGTCGATGTCGTGCTGGATGGAGAGACCGACTCAACCCAGGTTGGAACGATTGAACTGGTCCGTTTCGGTAATCCCTCCGGATTGAGCAGTCTTGGCCGTAATCTCTATGCCGAAACGCCGACGACGGGAGCTCCTCAAACAGGAACTCCGGGGGAGAATGGTTTCGGGACCTTGTCCCAGGGCTTCTTAGAAGGCTCAAACGTCAACATTATGGAAGAGATGGTCAATATGATCGCTGGCCAGCGCGCTTACGAAGTTAATTCCAAGGCGATTAAAACTGCCGACGAAATGCTGTCGATGACCAGTCAACTGATTCGTTAAGAGGCGATCCCCATGAAAAATCTGTTCTGTCTTATCATATTACTGTTGCTGCCTGCCATGGTCTGGGGGCTGCTACCCCGACTCAGCAGATAGATCGTCAGGAGATGGAGCAGGTCCTCAATGACTTTTTGAGTGAAAATCGGACCTGCTCCCCAACGTGGAGTTGCGTTATCGGTCCGTTTCTCTGCCCAAGCCATACTCCGTTCCTCAGGGCGCCTTGTGCATCAGGTGATTCCTGCCAGGCCTGGTGTTATCGGCAGTCGGCGAATGACTCTGGTGACCCGTGTTGACGGTCGGACTGTCAGTAATCAGTCGGTCCGGGTTGATATTGAGGCTCTGGCCGAAGTCGCTGTCGCAACTTCGGCGTTGCGGCGGGGGCAGTGCTCGACCTGGACGATATTGAGCTGCGCTACCAGGATATTTCAAAATTCAAGGATCCTATTTTCAGCCAGGATGAGATTGTTGGAAAAAGATTGAAGCGCTCTATTCGCCTGGGAGATCCTTTACAGAGAAACCAGATCGAGTTTCCTCCCGTGGTTAAGCGTGGAGAAAGAGTCGTCATTCAGGCGGTTGGCCGTGGTTTGACTCTGACGGCTGCCGGCGAAGCGCGCCAGGATGGCCGTTCAGGTGAATCGATCCGGGTGATGAACAGCGGCTCCCGCAAGGAAGTGGTCTGCCGGGTCATTGCTCCCGGTCTGGTGAAAGTGGAGTTCTAATATGCTGAAAAACAGTTTTTTTCTTTTATTGCTGACCATTGTTTTATCTGCTTGTGCCGGACCGGCCTCGAGGGTTGATGTCAACAAGGTTGAGCCGATTGTGCCTCTTGTGACTGAACCTGCCCCTCCGCAGACGCCGGGGTCTTTGTGGTCTGAAAGCCGCGGCGGAATGTTCGTCGACATGAAAGGGCGGACGGTTGGCGATATTGTTACGGTGGTTATTGTCGAGAACGCCAGCGCCTCTAAGGAAGCGACGACAGAGACCGATCGGAAAAGTACGATGTCAGCCGGTGTGACTAATGTTTTGGGTTGGAAAATATATCAGTCAGTTAGGTAATAACGCCATCAATCCTGCTGCTTTGGTCAACGCATCCACAACAAATGATTTTGAAGGAAGTGGCAAGACTGAACGGACGGAGAAGCTGGATGCAACGTTAACAACCCAGGTGATTGAAGTGATGTCAAATGGAAACCTGAGAATTGAAGGCAACAAAACCGTCACCGTCAACAATGAAATGCAGATTGTCACTCTCAGCGGTATTATCCGTCAGGCGGATATCTCGCCGGGAAACACCGTCGATTCAAAGAATATCCTGAATGCCCGCATTGCTTACGTGGGTGAAGGCGTCATCAGTGACAAGCAGCAACAAGGGTGGCTTGTCCGGGGGCTGGATAAATATTGGCCGTTTTAGGATCGGTGCGTGAGTAGCGTTCGTCTGTAAAAGATTCAGACCAGGAGTTCGAGATGAAAATGATCGATACCCATAAAATAATAATCACTGTGCTGATCCTCTGGGGAGTGGTTCTGCTGTCCACTGCCGAGGCGTCGAGAATCAAGGAATTGGCTCAGCTTGAAGGGGTTAGATCCAATCAGCTGGTTGGCTACGGCCTGGTCGTCGTCTTAACGGTACGGGAGACAGTAACAGTACCCAGTTTACTGTTCAGTCTCTGGTCAGCATGATGGAACGCCTCGGGGTGACCGTTAATCCCAATTCGGTCAAGGTGGATAATGTGGCCGCCGTTGTGGTCACTGCAGACCTGCCTCCGTTTGCCCGTGCCGGAAGTACGATTGATGTCTCGGTCGCTTCAATTGGCGATGCCGATAACCTTGCCGGCGGAACCCTGTTGATGACACCACTCAAAGCCGCTGACGGTAAAATTTATGCAGTGGCTCAAGGCTCCATGGTTGTTGGTTCTCTGGCTTTTGGCGGTAAGGCGGCCAAGGTTCAAAAAATCATCCGACCTCTGGTCGTATTCCTGACGGAGCACTGGTTGAGCGTGAAGTTCCATTTTCATTCGGTGATCTGAAGGAGCTCAACTATCGCTTGAAAAATTCTGATTTTACGACTGTTTCACGTATGACCGAAGCCGTTAATAAACGTTTTGGCGGTCCTTATGCCCGTAGCCTCGATGGCGGACAGATGCAGGTTTCCATTCCTGCACCGTACCGGGAGCAAGTCGTTGATTTTGTTGCGGAGCTTGAGCGTCTGGATGTGGTCCCGGATACCCTGGCCCGCATTGTCGTCAATGAAAAGACCGGAACCATCGTTATGGGAGAAGGTGTCAGAATTTCGACAGTCGCTGTCTCGCACGGGAACTTAAGTCTGGTTATCAAGGAAAACAGCAATGTCTCACAGCCTAACCCGTTCTCGAAAACAGGGGAGACCGTTGTGACTCCCGATACCGATATTGGTGTGGTTGAAGAAGAAGGAAATCTTGTCGTTCTTGAACAGGGAGTCAGTATCGGCGATGTTGCTTCAGCCCTCAATGCGATCGGAGCTACGCCAAGGGATCTGATCGCAATTTTTCAGGCGATCAAGGCCTCCGGCGCGCTTTATGCTGATCTGGTGGTGCTATAAACTCAGAGATTGGAATGTCACTCCCTGAATGTGGAATGGTTCTCCTTCTTCTGACTAAAGGTTGAGTTATGGATGCTAAAATCGATACATCGCAACTACTCAGTCAGGCGACAAGCCGAACGCCCAAGGTGCGTAAAGGGCAGGATCCTGAAAAGCTGAAAGAAACGGCACAACAGTTTGAAGCGATTTTCATTCAGCAGATGTTTAAAGACATGCGCAACACGATTCCGGATGATGGTTTGATTCAGCGAGGGAACGCTGATGAAATGTATAGCCAGATGCAGGACCTTGAAGCTGCGAAACTAACGGCTCAGCAGGGTGGGATCGGGTTGGCCGAATTGATGATGCAGCAGTTGATGAAAAATCAATAACCAGCGGCAGTTCTCTTCTTTGTGAAAATCCCTGAGTCCCCTCCGGCGGCAAAAAAACACTAAAGAAAACTGATCATATGGTCGATAAAAACTCCAAAAGAGTTCTCAATGGAGGAGATCTATGACCGATTACGTTAAACCGACCCGCACAAAGCAGCCGCTGCATGTGCCACTTCAGGATGAAGTCGGCCGACGCCAGCAGCATAAAAAATCTCAGTCAGCAGATACGGATCGTGTCTCCCTGGGGGCTGGAGAAGAGGTCGGCAAGACCTATGGTCCTGGTCTCAAGGCAGGTTCTCCCTATGATATGCTGCGCCGGTTGGTGATCAAAACCTTTCAGGAGCAGGGGATTGATCTGCAGGTCAGTCGAGGTGAAGAGCCCATCGATTTTAGAACCCTGACCCAGGAAGAAGCGCAGGAACTGGTTTCTGAAGAGGGTTATTTCGGGGTGGAAAAAACCTCGCAGAGGATTGTTGATTTTGCTATCAATGCTTTTGGAAATGACCCGGCGAAACTGGAGCAGATGAAAGATGCTGTCGGCAAGGGTTTTGTGGATGCGCAGGAGGCATTTGGCGGGGCTTTGCCGGAAATTTCACAGCAGACGTACAATGCAATTATGGAAAAGCTCGATGCTTTTGCCGCCCAGGCTGATGAGGCGGGGGAATAAAAGGAGCCTGTTATGGTTGATCGTATTATTGGAAATAAGGGGTTTGGTCCTCTGGCAAATATGAACCGGACCGGTAAGGTTGGGGAATCAAAGAAAAACGATTCCGCGAAAGGTTCAGACCGGGTTGATTTTTCCAGTGCCTTGCAGAATGCCACAAAGGCGCAGGCGCCGGTGTCAACACAGGAAAGTGCCCGGGCGGAAAAGGTTCAGGCTTTGAAAGCTCAGGTCCAGAACGGGACCTACAAGCCAGATCTGGATAAGGTTGCTGCCAGTCTGCTTCCCTTTATTATGAAGGATGTTTGAAATGAGCGGTCATGAACTCAAATTTCAGCTTGAAACCCTGCTTGAGTTGCTGCATGAAGAGCGGAAAATGGCTCAAACTCTTGATATGGAAGGGTTACAGGCTGTCGTTGAGGAAAAAGAAAAGCTGCTTGCAGGTCTGAACCCTGAAAAGGAAGATGTTGAAGATCTTCAGGAACTGCTGCAGCAGATCGATCAGGAGAATCGACGCAATGCCTTTTTGCTTTGGACCGGTTTGAACTGGGTTCGTGACATGATGGGCTTTTTTTGGTGACGCTGCTATGCCTCAGGTTTACGGTGGTGCAGGACAATCCCGTACTCTGAGCCAGGGTGGTCGTCTTTTATCCGGAAAGGTGTAGGCCATGGCTGGTGGATTGAATGCAGCTTTGAATTCGGGGCGCACATCACTGCAGACGAACCAGAAAGCGATCGAAATTACCGGGCTGAATGTCGCTAACGTCAATACCGAAGGGTATTCACGCCAGACCCCCAACCTGAATCCATACCCTTCTTTGAACTTCGGGGGGTTTTTCGTCGGCACGGGGGTCACCGTCGGTTCCGTCGGGCGTTCCCATGATGTGTTTCTGGACGGGCAAATCAAAGATAAATCGTCTGAAGTCGGTCTGGAAAGCAGTATGGCCAATCCTCTGGCAGAACTGGAGCGTACTATCGGTATTGGGGATGGAAGTTTGTCGGACGAATTTGACAAATTCTTCGATGCCTGGCGACAACTTTCGACTAATCCCGGCGGAGAAGTTGAACGGCAGATGGTGTTGCAACGTGGGCAATTGATCGGTAACGCTTTTGCCAATATCTATAATGAAACTCAGCAGGTTGTTAAGAATATCAACAATACCATCGTTTCTAAAATTGACGGGGTGAACCTGAGGCTGGAAGAGGTTGCCCAGCTGAATAATCGGATTTCATCTCTGGAACTGTCGGGCCAGGACGCGAACTCCGACCGAGACCGGCGTGACTTTTTACTCAAAGATTTATCGCAGTCGATCGGCGCCCGCAGCTTTGAGACATCGAATGGAACCGTTTCCGTGCAGCTGCCTAACGGGATGCCTCTGGTTGAAGGGACGAAAGCGACCAAAATCGCCGGTATTTACAACGGGACCGATATCGATCTTGAGCTTCAGTTCGGGGCAACGAATATCGCTCTGGATCGAAATGCCATGGGGGGAGAGTTTCGGGGGCTCTATAATGTCCGTGACGTGACCGTTCCCGATGTGGTTAACCGTCTTGATCAACTGGCTTACAACTTTGCCACGGAAGTCAACAATCAGCACAGCGCAGGGACCGGCCTTGACGGCAATACAGGAGTGAATTTTTTTGTACAGCCGGCGGCGGTCGCGGATGCAGCTGCATCCCTGGAGATGAACATCACGACAACTGCCCAGCTTGCGGCGGGGAATACCAGCGCCCCTGGAGACAATACGAATGCACTTGATATTCTGAACCTTGAACAACAGGAACTGGCCTCCTTGGGTGGGAACGACACGTTTGTCTCTTTTTACGGGAAAATTGCTTCCACTGTCGGGGTCGAATCGGCCCGTAACCGTCAGGCCCAAAAAGGTTATGAAGACAGTTTGGTCCAGCTGGAAAATTTAAGAGATGGGGTAGATGGTGTCTCTCTGGAAGAGGAGATGATCAACTTGATGAAGTATCAGAAGGGCTTTGAGGCTTCAGCCAAGTTTCTTTCTACTGTCGATGAGATGATGGGAACTCTGATGACATTGAGACGATAGGTGACTTATGAAAGCAACGTCGACAACAACATATCGCAGTTTGCAGGCATTTCTGAGCCAGACCAGTGAAAAAATGCAATCTTTGCAACTGGCGGCGGCGACAGGCAAGCGCCTGAACAGGCCCTCAGACGATCCGACGGCGATCAGCCCGGTTTTGAGCGCCCGTACGCAGATTCAAACATCAGAGCGTTATATTGAAACCATTGAATCGGGTCTTGACCGTGTTGACGGGATGGATGGTTATCTGGACAGCATCGAAAATACACTGGTGCGGATCAAAGAGATAAACATAGCAGTCATCAACGGAGCTTTGAGCGATCAGGACCGCAGCACTTACGCTAACGAAGTCCATCAGCTTAGAGAGAGTCTGTTGTCCGATGCCAACGCGAGCATTGATGGAAAGCATCTGTTCTCCGGCTTTGCTGAGAAGACGGCTCCATTCAGTCTGAATCCGAACTATCCGGCGACCGAATCGAATCCGGTCAATTACAATGGCGATTACGGTGAAGTTGAATTTGAAATAGCTCCCAATGAACTGATTAAGGTCAGCTTGACCGGTAATGGCTTGATGATGGGGGATTTCAATAATGATGGGGCCACAGATGCCGGTGCCGTTGATATCTTTGCGACTGTGACCCAGCTTGAGCAGGATATCCTGGCAAACGATACCACAGCTTTGACTGCTTCGTTGAATCGTGTTGAGGATGCCGCCAATCAGATTCGTGCACAACGTAGCCTTGAAGGGAATGTCGGGCGGCGGCTGGAAGTCGCTAAAGGGCATATGGAACAGATTAAAATCGATATGGAAGAGTTCCGGTCACGTTTTGAAGATGCTGATATCCTTGAAACAATCACTGATCTTCAGCAACAGCAGCAGAGTTTTCAAGCGGCATTGAATGTGACAGGGAAGGTGTCGGAGTTGTCGATTCTTGATTACATTTAATTGATTTCAGGGGTATTTTATTCCCGTCATGATTAAGCTCGCTGCTTTTTGTTTTTAACCGTCCCAAACCGCCTGCGGAGCCAGTGCGGTCAATCAGCCAGGAGGCATCAGTATGTTGGTATTAACGAGGAAGGCAGGAGAAGGCATTATTATTGGTGATGACATAAAAATCACCATCGTTGAGCTCAAAGGGGGTGGGGTGAGGGTCGGTATTGACGCTCCACGCGAAATGAAGGTTCATCGTCAGGAAGTGTTCGAGCGGATCAAAGAAGAAAACAGGGAGGCGGCACAGTGGGACATTGCAGATCTGAACGAGTTGGGGAATTTATTGGATGCGGGGAGGAAAAAATGATGAAAACAATTCAATCCCGCTTTGGCGAAATAGAATATGATCCGGATCATACGCTCCTCTTTCCCGAAGGATTGATCGGTTTCGAAGAGTTGCGTCATTTTATCGTCATGCCGAATGAAAAGGATGGACCCCTGTTCTGGATCCAGAGTGTGGAGGATCCTCAGGTTGCCTTCATTCTGACTGACCCAACCGGCTTTTATTATGACTATGCCGTTGCCCCGGATAAGCGAGAACGACAGAAACTGGGCATTTCAGAAGATGACGAGTACCATGTCGTCAGCGTGGTCACCGTCCCACAGGATCGGAACTTAACCCTCAATCTGGCTGCGCCTATTCTGTTTGCTCCTAAAACAAACCGGGCCTTGCAGGTGATTCTTGAGGGAACAAATTTCAGTACCCGAACACCGTTACCGGAAGTGGTTGAGAAAAAATAGAATTTATGCTCATCTCGCCGTTGTCCGGTTTTAAAGCTGTAGCTCTAGGTGCTGCAGCTTTTTCTATTTATTCATCATGTTTTATGTTAATGATAATTAGAATGTTTTCAGGGGTGTTCGTGGTTGCCTGCCTGTGTGGAAGGAGTCTCCGTTGAATGGCAAATCGATATTGATCACTGGTGGAACCGGATCTTTCGGACAGAAATTTGTCGAGGTTCTTTTTCAGCAATATCCGGATGTTGAACGGGTTGTTATCTTTTCACGAGACGAGCTGAAGCAGTATGAAATGGCTCAGCGGTTTCCCCGAGAGCGGTTTCCCCAGATCCGTTTTTTATTGGGGATGTCCGTGATAAAGACAGGATTAAACGGGCTCTGGAAGGGATCGATATCGTTATCCATGCCGCGGCCCTGAAACAGGTTCCCGCTGCAGAATACAATCCATTTGAAGCCATTAAGACCAACGTGCTTGGAGCTCAGAATGTTATTGAGTCCTGTTTTGATCTGAATGTCGGGAAAGTCATCGCCTTAAGTACAGACAAAGCTGCTGCACCGATTAACCTGTACGGGGCAACCAAACTCTGCTCGGATAAACTGTTTGTCGCCGCAAACAACATGAAAGGCAAGCGCGATATCCGTTTTTCAGTTGTCCGTTACGGCAATGTCTTTGGCAGCCGGGGCAGTGTCGTTCCGCTCTTTTTAAACAGAAAAAAAGCAGCTAAACCGATCCCTATCACCGACGAACGCATGACCCGCTTCAGCATCACTCTGAGTGAGGGGGTCGCTTTTGTCCTGAAAGTGTTCGACCTGATGGTCGGGGGGGAAATTTTTGTGCCGAAGCTTCCCAGCGTTCGTATTGTCGACCTTGCCGAAGCAATCATGCCCGGCGGCCGGCATGAAGTCATTGGTATTCGGCTGGTGAAAAGATCGATGAAGAGATGATTACAGAGACCGACGGTTTGAATACGGTCGAATTTGATGATTACTATGCCATTTTGCCTCCAGTTGACTTTGTCAATACCCGGGAGATGGTGAAAAAGTTTAACGGAAGAATCTGTGGCCATGGGTTCAGGTACTACAGTGGCGATAACGATATGTGGCTGTCGGTTGAACAGACGCGAAAACTCGTCGGGGATTACATAGCAGAATATGGTGAGTGATTCTTATCTTCCATACGGGAAGCAGCAGGTTGACGAAGAAGATATTGCCGCTGTGGTAGAAGTGCTGAAATCTGACTGGCTTACGACCGGACCGACGATCGAGCGCTTTGAGCAGGCTGTTGCCGACTATGTCGGCGCAAAGCATGCTGTCGCCGTTTCAAGTGGAACCGCGGCACTTCATGCAGCCGTGGCGGCAGCCGGAATAGGCTCGGGCGATGAGGTCATCGTTTCCTGCATGTCTTTTGTCGCTACAGCAAATGCAATTGTTTACATGGGGGGAACTCCTGTTTTTGCCGATATCGTGCCTGAGACTCTGCTGATAAATCCCGCTCATGTTGAAGCTTTGATCACTGCAAAGACCAAGGCCATTATTGCTGTCGATTATGCCGGGCAGCCGTGTGATTATGCTGAACTTAACCGGATCAGCGAAAATACGGTCTGCTCCTGATTGCTGATTCCAGCCACTCTCTTGGTGCTCGCTTGAGAGGAAAGGCGTGTGGTGTCTTGGCGGATATGAGCACATTCAGCTTTCACCCGGTAAACCTCTTACCAGTGGTGAAGGGGGATGGTCGTGACCGATAACACAGAGTGGGCCAACCGGATAAGGCGCTTCAGGAACCATGGAATTTGTCAGGATCACCATTCTCGACAACAGGCAAGTCAATTTGAGTATGATGTTGTTGATCTCGGGTTCAATTATCGCTTGAGTGATGTTCATGCCGCGCTTGGATTGAGTCAATTGAGTCGACTGGATGATCGGATTCGTCGCAGAAACCAGATTGCGGATCAGTATTTCAGTAGGCTGGGCGGCGTGAACGGGGTCAGACTTTTGACTGTAGGGGCAGGTGTCGTTCATGGTTTTCATCTGTTTGTTATCCGCATTCCTGGCTCAGAGCGACACCGAATTTTCCTTGAATTGCGCCGCCGGGGAATAGGCGTCAATGTTCACTATCGGCCGATCCATCTACATCCTTATTATCAAAAAAGCTGACGCCTTCAGGTCGCTGCTGTCCTGAGGCGGAACGAGCGTACGAGGAAATTTGTCTTTACCTGTGTTCCTGAGATGTCTGATCAGGACGTCAGCAGGGTGGTTCTCTCTTTGAGTGAATGTTTGGAGCTGTTTTAGGATGCTCTTTATTCTTCCTCATCAGCCGAAATAGAATAGATTAAGATTGTTTTTCAGAGGAAATGGAACATATGGGTATTTCTATCAGAACGCGTGTATTGGTGACTGGTGGCGCGGGATTTATTGGTTCTCATCTTTGTAAACGATTATTGCAGTCGGGGCATGATGTCCTGTGTGTCGATAACTTTTTACCGGTAATAAAGACAACATTGTTGAACTGCTCGCTAACCCTCATTTTGAATTGATTCGTCATGACATAACTTTTCCGCTCTATGTAGAAGTTGATCAGATTTTTAATCTGGCCTGCCCTGCTTCTCCTGTGCACTATCAGTTTGATCCTGTGCAGACGACCAAGACCAGCGTTCATGGTGCTATCAACATGTTGGGTTTAGCAAAACGAGTCAAGGCAAAGGTTTTGCAGGCTTCGACCAGTGAAGTTTATGGTGATCCAGAGGTCCACCCTCAGAGCGAACAGTATTGGGGCAGGGTTAACCCTCTAGGGCTTCGGGCTTGCTACGATGAGGGGAAACGCTGTGCCGAAACGCTTTTCTTCGACTATCATCGTCAACACCGGCTTGAGATTAAGGTCGCGAGGATTTTCAATACCTATGGGCCGCTGATGCATCCGAATGATGGTCGGGTCGTCTCCAATTTTATTGTTCAGGCATTAAAAGGGGCTCCCCTTACTTTATTCGGAGATGGAAGTCAGAGTCGTTCTTTTTGTTATGTCGATGATCTTGTAGAAGGGCTGATTCGTCTGATGAATACACCCGAATCGGTAACTGGGCCGATCAATTTGGGGAATCCGGTTGAGTTTACTATGCGGGAACTGGCAGAGAAGGTTATTGACATGACTGGTACCTGTTCACGGACCGAATTCTGTCCTCTTCCACAAGATGACCCACGGCAGCGGCAGCCTGATATCTCATTAGCTAAAGAAATACTGGACTGGGAGCCTCTGTGCAACTAGAGGCAGGACTCCAGCGGACTATTGCCTATTTTTCAGAACTGCTTCGTGCAGGGTTGGCTTGAGCAGTGATGACGCTGCTTCTCTGAAATTGCTGACAGGAATGAGACGTTAATGAGTATATTACTGATTTATCCGGGAATACAAGGAATCGGGTTCGATTCTTTTGGCCGGGGGGGCCTACAGCGGTCACTTACAGAACCTGGGGGTTGGTTATCTCAGCTCTTACCTGAGAAAACAGGGGCATGGGGTTGAGTTTCTCGATCTACGTAAAATGTCAGGTTGGGAAGAGACGGCGATAAAAATAAGGCAAAGTCCATGTCAGATGGTCGGTATCCAATTCAATACTGTGAACGTTGGTCCCGCCATTCAGTGCGCGGGACTGGCGCGTGAGGCAGGAAAAACCATCGTGGCAGGGGGACCTCATGCCAGTTGGAGACCTCAGGCACTGATTGATGAAGGTCATGCAGATTATGTCATTCAGGGAGAATCTGAACTTTCCCTTGCCGACCTTCTGGCTGATCCTTCCTCAGCACCAGCCATTATCAAGGGCAGGCGCTGTCATAACCTTGATGAACTTCCTATTCCTGACCGCCATCTTGATGCTGAAGATTTGCGTCGCATCAATGATCCGGTATCGGGGCGTTTTCCTCTCTGTACTTTTGGTTTTGATATGGTGGCAAGCCGCGGTTGTCCCTATCCGTGCCGTTTCTGTCAGCCGATGCAGAAGCTGACTTTTGGAGAGAAAATCCGTCATCATTCCGTCGAGTATGTTGTTGAGCATATCAGGAAGTTGGTTGTCGATTACCAGGCAAGCTATGTTCACTTTGTTGATGATACTTTTACCTTGAATAAGAAGTGGACTTTAGAGTTTTGCGACATGATGCAGAAACAACCTCCGGGACTCAGATACTGGACCGCTTCTTCGCGGGCCGATTGTGTTGATCGCGAAATTCTTACAGCTTTACGTGACGCGGGATGTGTGCGTATGAATTTCGGTTTTGAGAGTGGCTCCCTGAGGATATTGGAGGCTCTCAACAAGAGGTTGACACCAGAGCAATCTCTTGAGACGGCTCAATTATGTCGGGAATTGGGGATTCTGGTTATTGCCAACTTTATTCTCGGTGTTCCTGATGAAACAGAAGAGGACATGCGTAAAACTCTGGAATTGGCCGAGAAAATGAAGGCTGATATGATCAATCTCTCCTACTTTACGCCGATTCCAGGCTCTTATCTCTATAATGAGTGTAAAGATCGTGGTCTTATTGAAAATGAAGATTTTTCAGATTTTGACCGCATGAATTTTGGCCAGATAAAAGGTATTGATTACGCCCTGACAACTGAGTACATGAGAAAGATTGAAAATTGTGCGACTCGCTGGTACGAAAGCCCTGCTTATTCGCGCTTGGCAACGGATCGGTGGAATCGCATTTCAGCTCTCGGTCGACAAGATAAGGCTTATGAGGAAATATTATTTTGGAGTCGCCCCGATATTTCAGTTATGGGTATTCAATACGACCGGAAACTGCCAGGCATGATGAAAAAATCGCCCAATTTATAAAAGACCGGTTGTCAGAGAGTACGAGGCCGGCTATCTATGGTGCTGATCTGAGTGGGAAGACGGTGCTGAATGCCTGCCAAAAAGCCAAGGTTAATATTATCGCACTTTACGATCGTGACCCGGCCAAAGCGGGAAAAGAAATATCCGGTGTGCCTGTCAGGCTTCCAGAGGAGATAGAGAAGGACGCTCCGGATGTTCTCATGATCTGTTCAAAAGGGCATGAGAGCGAAATATACCAGGACTTACGTCATCTGGAAAATAATGGAACTGTCTTGGTCTGTGCAGCCAGTGAAGGATTAATTTGACAGTTTCAATCGGGTTTAAGTTCTTTGCGTAGGGTATTCAATGTGCTGTGGAGTGCGCGCGGATCGTAGTTTTTGGTTTTAATTGTTTGCAGATTGACTTGAGGGTCCGAGTAGTATGGTCTCATGTCTACTGCCGCCGTAAATGCACGCTCAGCTTCTTGCGTATTCCTCTTTGTGGCTGCAAGTACGCCAAGATTGTTAAGGGCTTCTGCCCGGTTTCCATTCAGTTGAAGGCAAGTTCTGTAGGCTTGCTCCGCCTCTTTGTGTCTGCCGTTTAGTTGAAGGCAAACACCGAGAAGAAAGGTGGCATCAGCGTTTTTTTGTCCTGAAGTTATCAACTGATCTGTCGCGGCCTGCAGCTCTCCCCGGCGAAGCAGAATGCGGGCCAGGGCAAGCTCCTGTCGACAGGTCTCGTTCGGGTAGGTCCTGGCAAGAGCTTGCCTGATCTGTCGTAGGGAATATTTCAGCAGAGCTTTTTTTCATTGCGTCTTTGAGCTTCGCGCTGATGGCTTATGTTGTCGCTATGAAGACGATAATGAACCAATACCTCATCTATATATTGTATCTGCCGGGTTGCTGCCAGCCGCAGCCAGAGATCGTATTCCTCGTTGTGCGTAATATGAACATCAAATCCCCCAACCTCCAGCAGGGCACTTCTTCTGGCCATGGCGACAGATGTTGAACCAATCCGATTGCGCTCCAGCAATTGACCGAAAAAGCTCTGTCCATGAAAGTTGTCGCATCTGGCCCTGCTTTGTGTCGGTTGCAAATTGGCATCCGTATATGACATGGTGGAGAAAACCAGGTCAATATGAGGATGATCGCTAAAAACCTGTAACTGCTTTTCGATTCTATGGGGCAAGCTGATATCGTCCGCATCAAGAAAAGCTATTATCTCGCCTGTCGCCGCTTCAATACCGCGGTTCCTAGCAAATGAGGCTCCCTGGCGAGGCTCTCTCAGGAGCTGCACTGGCGCAGCAAAGGTGCTTACGAGTGCAGCTGTTTCATCGGTCGAATTGTTGTCGACGACAAGAATTTCGTCAGGCGGCCAGGACTGCTCCAGCAGGCTGTTAAGTGCTTGCGGGATATAGTCTGCTGAATTAAACGCCGGAATAATGACACTGCAACTCAGAGCTGTTTGTTTGTTGGTCCTGTTCATGATGGTGTCAGGTCCATTTCTGCGCCGGTTTCGCTCAGGGCTAAAATGCGTTTTGCCCTGACGACATGACTGATTGCCTGGGTGAAAGCAAAGTTGGAGCCGGTGTTTTGTAATATGATGGCAACGTCGAACTTATCGACCAGTTGGCCTGGCTTAATCGCCTGCTCAACCAAGGTGCAGTCAGGCAGTCGGGAACATAGTTCCTCGGGATCAGCGAGGTAAGCGTCGTGGCGGGAGAAGATCAGCGTTTTTTGTGTGAGGTCTCCGATTGCAGCGAGAATTTGCTCATTGTCTATGGTAACGGGTTGCGGTTTTGGTTCGGGTTTGTGGACATCCGAAAAAAAAGCTTCGATTTCATTGATGTCCATATCGTGACGTTGACCGGGGCGTTTGAAGACGACATCGAAACCGCCGACGTTGCTCCCCTCGCGAAGGTCTTCAGGGAGTCGGTCGAGAACCGCATCATCAGGTTTTTTGGTCAGGATCTCTTTCTGGTAAATCGATTCAAGGGGCATATTGTTAAATGCATTGATGTAATCCATATAGGGTCTACGGTTGAGATAGGCGGACTCGTAGACGTAATGAGTGGCGAAGTTCACTGAGCTTGGGTGTAAGTATTCAAGCAAGTGTCCACGCAAATCATCCTGATTGTGAAGGAGGTGCCCCAGGGTTCAATCAGTGGTGTCAGTTCGGGAATCCAGAACAGAAAGTGATGACCGTGATGGCAGGTCCAGAGAGGGTACCAGAAGGATACAAAAACACCGCCGGGTTTTAGTATCCGATGAATTTCATTAAAAGTTTCGTCCAGGTAGGGGATATGTTCAAAAACGACCAGGGAAAAGACAATGTCTATTGATTGGTCCGGTAACCCTGTGTTTTCAGCGGATGCGGACAGTAGTTGGAATTTCTCTCCCTGAAGAGTCACCCCTGCGTACATCGGGTTGTCGTCTAAGCCCGGGTCCACCCCGTAGACTTTGGCGACCTTGGTTGTCTCTGCCAGGTAGTTTACGCACTCTCCGCGGCCACAGCCGATATCAAGAAGTGTTGCGTTTTCAAGATCGAATTGTTCAAGGCCATCGAGAAAGGATTTTTTAAATCCCTGAAACGCGTATTTCATATCTTTCCTTTCCTTTATCATATTTATCTGCGCCCACAAAGGTACATGAGATAGTGCCAGAGCAGTCCGTTTGTGTACGCTGAGGAATCTATCAACCGCAGTAGACGGTGCCGTCTTTCCGCCTTGGATATCCTTGGAAAAGCGAACCTTGCGGCGGTACGAACCAACTTGTCGCTGTCAAGCTCTGCGAGTATCTGCCGTAAAGATAGCTTGCCATGTTCTTTAAGGTGTGCGTAAAAGCGTCCGGATGCGTGCCGAAAGCGTTGTTTGTAAAAGTCCTCAAACGTTTGCGGATGTTTGTGCCGCGTATCGCTTGTTCGACGAAAACAAATGTTCCACCGGCAATTGACAGACGCTCACCAATGTCGCGATCCTCTCCTGCAGCTGTTGGAAAGCCTTCATCGAAGAGTCCAATTTCCAGGAGACTGCTTCGGCGGAAACAGGCGTTGGCGGTCGTTATGTGGGGAGGCTTTTTGTGGCATATGTTGTAATGCTGCCGAAAGACGATCTGATCGATATAGTTCGAGATCGAATCTTCTTTATCGTAGGATACAATTCTGCCCCCGCACCACAGATTGTGTCAGACATAGCGTCGACCAGATGTTCCAACCAGTCTTCGTGTGGGATGCAGTCTGCATCGGTAAAGGCGATGAGGTCTGCATCGGCCGCTCTGATCCCTGTGTTGCGGGCTGCCGCAGGGCCGCGTTTTGCTTCGTACAGCAAGCGAACCGGGTAGCGTTTTATGATTTTCTCGGTATCGTCAACTGAGGCGTTGTTGACAATAATGATTTCGTAGCTGTCTGCTGGTAGGGTTTGTTGCCGCAGAGCTTCAATACAGTGACCGATTTGATCAGCACCATTATAAACCGGGACGACAACACTGACTCTTGGTCTTTCAGATTTTGCCGGCATAGATCACTTTCCCTGCAATAAGGCCTGAGAGATGCGCTCCCTGTCGGATGAAGTCAAGAAACAGGTTTTGAGCTTCTGACGTGGAAAAAGACGTTTCCCAAGCACAGGTCAGCCAACCGCGGAAAATCTCATAGCCACGCAAGAGGCTACGCCTGACGGGATAGGCGTACTTGGGGTCGCTGGTTGCTTTGAGGTGTTTGACGGTCAGGCAATGACGACCAATACCATAACGAAAATACTGTCCGTAAAGTCCGGCGACCGTAGCACGGTGGAAATGGTGAATAATCGCTTCAGGTATGTATTTGACCTTGTATCCAGCCTGTTGAACGCGCCAACTCATGTCGGTGTCCCCGCCGGAGATAAAGCGGCCATCAAAATAACCAAGCTCTGAAAAGATCTCTCTGCGATAGGCCATATTGGCACCGATAATATAGGGATGAGGCCTGGTCGTCTCAGCCAAGGATTGATCCTGCCTCAATACGTGGATATTGCTGTAGCGTTGTATCCAGCCTGTGCCGCTGAAATCTTCAATTTTTCCACCGCATCCGGCTATCTGGGGATCGGTAAACCCCCCGATTAATGATTTGAGCCAGTTGGGGTCGGCAACGCAGTCTGAGTCGGTGAAGGCAATAATATCCCCCGTTGCCAACGGCAGAGCGTGATTTCTGGCATTGTATGAGCCCGTTTTGGGTTCGATAATCATCTCAACCGGGAATGAGCGGATGATTTCCTGTGTTTGTCTGTGGATCCATTATCCGCGATGATGATCTGTAACTTGTCTTGTGGGTAGTCCTGTTTGAGCAGGGCATTTATGCACTTGTCAATTGTCTTCTGCGCATTGCGGACCGGAACGATAACCGTTACCCCTGGAAGCATAGCTTTTTGACCTTCCGCTTTACTGGTAGCCATCCTTTGAACCAAAAAGCCATTGCCGTCAGGACAATGAGCATCAGGAGAAAGAGGACAACGGACCATGGTTTCTGCAGTGTCGAGATCAGACGGGGGTGGCGATATATCTTGCGTAGCCGGCCATTTGATGCGATCCCCCTGACCCTGCCGGAAAATGAGTGTGGACAGCATTGATAACATTTTCATATCCCCACCGTTATTTGAAAATGGGAGGAGAGCCAGTTGGTACCGGTTTTGAACGTGCTGTCCCAGAGCTTCTGCCAGACTCTGCTCACCAATTGGACCATCTGGAATCAAGATCGGAGTGACTTGAGAATGCTTGATATGGGGAATAAAAACCTGTTGGGTAATCAGGTCGATTTCAATATCGGGCATTGTGTCCGTGAGAATCGATAATAGAGCCTCGACAAGGTAAATGTTGGCTGTCCGCAGGATCAGCACTCGTTTTTGGGAGTGAGTTCCAGGCGTTGTATCGCTTCTTTTAGGTTGTCGATATACTCACTGATTGGGACAGGTAAGAGATGGAGAAATTGTTCTTCTGAACAACTTAGACCAAGGCTATCGAAACTATTCAGGTTTTTCTGTGTGCAATATGATGACTGATTCATGGTGCGCTTAACTCGCAATCGTGTGATTGGCGGCCTGAGTCGGCTACCGGTTGATTGTTGTCGATTGTGGAACGGTTCCCAGGCGATTGTAGCTGAGCAACGTGTCGGGCCGCAGGAGAAAGCTGTGTTGATGACTTCTTCGTAGCCCTGTCCCAAACTGTTACTGAAGGTTATGATAATTGTGTCGTAATGATTTCTCTGAGAGGCTGAAGATCATTCTCTTCCAGCGTTGAAGGTTGGACATGATTTGTCGTATATGTGTAGTGCTGATTCACTCCATCACAGTTCTGTATCCGTTTGGCCAGGGCCTGGTTGGAAAGTGTTTCAAGGATGACATTGGGGTTGTCCTGGAGAATTTGGTGCAGCACACTTTCGATAATCGGCATTCCCGAAGTACAGAAAACAAGGATGCGCGAGCCGAGGTCGGGCATTGGTTCCGGCTTTTGATGGCGCTTGAGTTTATATTCCTCGAAACGTCTGCGTAAATTCTCTTCCAACTCCATATAGCGATCAGCAGGGATGTTGCAGGGATTGACCCGATAAACATCGCGCCACTGGTCGCAATGATAGCCGTTACTGACGACTTCTTCATAGAGCTCTCCACGAGGAAAAGCAACATAGGTTTGAAAGTAGGCATGTGAAGGAGATATCTCTTCCGCCAGGCGATAAGTTTGCTCGATATCTTCTTCTGTTTCGTGTGGAAAACCGATCATGAACCGGCTCGGGTATTTATGTTCAGTTCGTTGAATAGTTTGAATGCTGTGCGAACCTGTTCAACTGTGTAGCCTTTGCGGATCTGTTTGAGAATCCTCGGAGAGCCGGACTCGACACCGCACCAGAGGCCGACCATTCCTGCTTCACGCATGATTTCAAGAGTGTCACGGTCAACATTGTCGACGCGGGCCTCACATACCCAGGGGATGCTTATTTGCGTTTTAGCATTTCGTGACAGATATCTTTGACCCGTTTTCGGTTGACCATAAAATTATCTTCACGGAAGTTCAGACCATCAGCGCCGAACTGTTCGATCAGGGCTTCGATCTCATTGACAATGGCATGAGCGCTCAAGCACGGTATGAGCAGTTCCAATATACGGCACTGGAGCAGAATGTGCACTGATAAGGGCAACCTCGGCTCGTTGAGAGGGTCATGACCTTTCGGGCAGGAATCAGATAGTCACCGCTGAGATTGTAATTGTTCCAATCGAGAAGATGGCGAGCTGGCATAGGCAATGAATTGAGGTCGGTTACCGGTTGTGGGGGAGCGCCCTCTCTCGGATCTCCGTTTTTGTCGCGCCACGTCAGTCCGGGAAGGGGGGAGAGGTCTCTGTCTGTTTCAAGGGCTTCTATCAGTTGTGGAAAAATGAGATCCCCTTCGCCTGTGATGGCATAGTCGACCGCTGGACATTTCATCGCCGAATCGGACTGTAGAGTCGTCTGAGGACCGCCGAAGATAATTTTGATGGAGGCTTTTTGTGTTTTCAGAATGGTAGCCGTCTCCTCAGCCTGGGCGGCGTTGAGACAGGTTACGCTGAAACCAACCAGATCTGGCTGAAACTGTCGAACCCTGTCAGCGAGTTGAGCGGGAGGAAGTGATTCGGCGTAGCCATCTACAATGTTGACCTTGTGTCCGGCGGCTTCCAGGGGAGCGGCAATAGCGCAAAGCCCCAATGGGGGCTGAGCTTTGAGTTTGGTCAGGGTTACGGTGCAGAAGCGCTCCTGTAGGAGTTCCATGTCCGGATTGACCAGTACGATATGTTTCATCCGTTTATGACCTTTCTCTCAGACTGTTTGCGGCTGGTATCTGCAACAGGTTGACAGCTGTTCGAAATTCTTCACCTGGGGCAGATGCTTCCAGAAAGTATGCGCCTGAGATGGTTCGTTTTTATAAACCATGAGCATGTCGATGTTCAGGGCCTGTGCGAGTCGTAAGTCATGGTCTTCGCGATCACCTATGAACAGGGCTGAGGAATCACCGTGATCAACCATTCGACTTAATGTCCCAGGATCAGGTTTCGGATGGTTGGATTCCCAACAGTAGACTATGTGATCGACCAGTGTTTCCAGCCCGAGTGCGGCGACTTTTTGTTTTTGCATCAGTGGCATGCCATCCGTGACCAGGATAATTCGCCCCTGCCGTCGCAGCTGGCGCATTGTCGACTCTACTGCGGAATAGAGGCGAATTTGCGGTTTGTGAGAGCGATAAACACTCACCAGTTCCTGGATCCGTTCGGGGCAGGTTTTTCCGGTAAAATGGATCAACATGTGATCAAATATTTTGCTCTTCCATTCGTTATAAAATGCTGATGCAGAAATGTCCAAGCTGCTGACGTATCAATGCCCCACTTTTTCAAATGGTCGGCAACAACCCGAAAGCCACTGAAGACATACTCTTCTTCAGGGTATAAGGTGTTGTCCATGTCGACCAAAAACAAGCTGTACCGATCAAGAGCCGACATCATTTCACCTTCTCTGGCATAAAAATGTCCCTGGAATAGCGTAACATTGTCAGACCATACTGAAGAGAACGTTCACGTCTGAAGCATTCCAGGTCTCCCTGAACCCAGGCGACCAGTCGTGCAGGGGAGTCGAGCCCCGCCTCAATGCCGAGAGCTGCCGCCCCTCCAAAACGTGGGTTGACTTCAATGAGTAGCGGTACGTTATCAGCCCGGCAGAATGCCTGAATTGTTACTGGTCCAACCAAATGCAGGGATCGGGCCAAGTTAGCTACAAGATAGTCGAGCGGTTTTAAGTCCAGGGTTCTGCTTACACAGGATTCTCCAGCCCGTATTTTGATCCGCTCACGCGCCAGCCATTGAAGAGGTCGGCCGTCGTCATCAAAAATGGCGTCAATACTATATTCCGGTGCTATGATCTGTGGTTGTATCAGCAGGTCAGGCCACGGGGGAGCACCGTGGGTGGCGTGGAGAATCTTTGCGTTTTCACCGACTTGGATGTTTCGCCGCCACTTCCACAGCGTTCTCTGACAAAGACAGGAAAGTCTTCAGGGCAAGGTGTCTGAAGCCGTGGTAGCACGGGAAGATTGTGATGTTGGCAGTGTTTATGGAAGAGGACTTTGTCCTGACAGATCTTTATACTTTCCAGCGGGGAGGCGAGTAGCCAGATTCCGGCCGCGTGCAGTTCTGCCCGGTACGCGGCCAGGTAGCCAAGATCCTCATCACGTGTCGGTAAAATGACACGGATGTTGTGCTCTTTGCAGGAACGGACCAAATGGTCCAGATAGTTGTCTTCTCCATCAAGGGGACTGTAAAGCTACCATCGCTGAAATGAAAGGCGGCAGAGTCGGCGTTACAGTCGCAGCAATAGAGTTGCAGTCCGCGTGCGTTTAAGGCTTTGCGCAGTCGCTGAGTCAGATCGACTTTTGCGGAGGCGCTGGTCAACAGCCAGTGACCCTGTGCTGCAAAGGTCGGCGGTTTGCAGTTTTTGGCTCAAAGACGTTATTCACGACATGGGCACTCTTAATGTGCTTGTTATCAACTCTGTTCATTGGTGATCAGCGCCCAGCTCATAGGTGTCCCTTTGGGAATGTCACGATTGACTTTGCGACCGAGAAGTTTTCCAACTGGCCGGGGGGAGACCCAGGCCAGGTCTGATGGCACGAAGGTTTTCCCGGGTCAATATGTCTCCTCTGTGAAGATTTTGCAGATATAGAGGCTTCTGCGATGTTTGCGCGCTTCTGTTTCCTTTGGCGATGGGGTGTAGTCGATTTGACCCAGTGCCTGCCAGGCAATGAGTGTGTCGTCGACCAATTGCTTCAACTCAGCAGGTTCCAGTGAGAAGGCTGCATCAATATCGCCATCGGACCTCTTCAATGTCACATGTTTTTCGATGACTCTGGCGCCAAGTGCAACGCTGGACACAGCAACCGCAGTCCCGTGAGTATGGTCTGAGAGGCCGACCTGGCATGAGAACAGTTCAGCCATGTGCGGTATTGTCAAAAGGTTGACATCTTTGGGATCGGCTGGATAGCTGCTGGTGCATTTTAGTAAAATAAGCTCTTTGCAGCCAGCTTCGCGAGCTGTTGTGACCGCTTCTGTGAGCTCCGCGAGTGTCGCAGTGCCTGTCGACATGAGGAGAGGTTTTCCTGTTGCCGCAACTTTTCTGATCAGTGGCAGGTCGCCATTTTCAAATGATGCAATTTTATAACAGGGGACGTCCAATTGCTCGAGAAAATCGACCGCACTGAGGTCAAAAGGAGTTGAAAAAGCAACGAGTCCCAATTTGCGAGCGTGCGCAAAAATCTGCGCGTGCCACTCCCAGGGAGTGTAGGCCTTCTGATACAGCTGATAGAGAGAGTTCCCTTGCCAGAGACTGTTAGGATCATCAATGAAAAATTCACCTTTGCTAATATCGAGAGTCATGGTGTCTGCGGTATAGGTTTGCAGTTTCAATGCTTGAGCTCCAGAGTCTGCGACCGCTTCAACGAGCTGTAATGCCCTGTTCAGATTCTGGCCATGGTTCCCAGACATCTCTGCAATAATGAATGGACGGTGTGCCGAGCTGATAAGGTGTCCACCAATGTGAGCTTTTTTCATATATTGTCCCTCTGAACGAAATCTCTACCAGTCTACGGTCCCGCTTGAAGTTATGTTTTTATGCTATTAGCGTGGGGAGCCTCTTTTATACATCTTTCGTGTAACTTCAAAAGAAGTTTTTCGACGATTTTAGAGTTACCACTGTGTTTCTCCATGATTTGGCGGGCACAACGACTCATGATTGCCAGCTGTTCAGGGTTTTGATGGAGCCTTTCAACCGCGGTGCGGATACCGCCAGCAATGAGCTGCGAGGCTGAGCCCAGATAGTCGCATGCTTTTTCCTTGTGCAGTTGCAGCGAGGTTTCGATCTGGTTGTCCGCCAGGGCAACAACAAGCGCTGGTAAGCCTAAGATGCAGCGCTCCCAGTGGCTTGCACCTCCGCCACCGATAGCCAGATCTGCTTTGCCCATCAAGGCTGCCATCTGTTCTGTCTGGACATGCAGAATCGCTTGTCCCTTGTAGTCCCTGCAGAGCTGCTCGATTTCTGCACGGTGTGGATTGTTCTGGCCAATGATGACGGCAATAGAAAATGTTAACGGTGAGGATGCGAGTTCACGCAGTGTTTTTGCCGTCAGATTGTGTTCGTCGCTGCCGCCAAAGCTTAATAAAAGCCGCTCCAACTTGGTTCGTTGGCAGACCTGTGGAAGATGATGATGGAACTCGTTTCGGAGCAGGGCAAACTCAGGACCCAGCAGTTGAGAGCAGTGCTGAGGTACAAGCCCTTGATAGCGGTCATGGATATCGGGGTGAAAGTTCTGGTCAAGCAGAAGGTCACAGTTATGGCGACGATTGGCTAGATCATCGATTGCCAGCAGTGTTTTTGTCCTTGTCTGTAGCTCCGTTTCCCAACAGTAACCCAGACTGTAATGATCAACAACCAGAAGCTCAACTCCTTTGGTCAGGATTTTCTGGCAGTAAAGTGCATCCTGTTGTTCTGTGATACTTTCAGGGAGCATGACGCAATGATACCCTTGTGAACAGATGTATTCCTGGAGGTGTCCATTAAGTTGTCGACATAAAAATGTGACCTCAGTGGCGGTGTCGCCTAGGGCCTGCGCCAGTGTCAGGCAGCGCATGACATGGCCGCTTCCGAGGGAGATGGAAGCATCAGTCCTGATTGCAATGTGCATTTGTGGTTTCATCTGTCTGAGTCAAAATAGTGTGCATATACTCGGCTTGGAGCCAATCCTCTTCTGTATCGATGTCCTGGACACGGTATCTCGGGAGTAAGATAGGGATGCTTGCCGAGGAAAACAGGGGAATATTGTTTATGAACGCAGCTTTCTTGCCCCAGTAGAATTGACCCGCATCATGATAGGCCGGTTCGAGATCCTGAGAACGCTTTGGGATACACTCCGGTTGAAAAGGCTCTACGCCACCATCAGGGGTTATTCTTATCGCTCTTTGGATCGGAAAAGGAAAGCTGGTGACGGCAAAGGCGAACTGCTTGTCCGGCATCGACTGAAGGCGTTCCAATCCCAGTCGCAGGGCTTCGGCGTTGAGCAGGGGAGTGGTTGCGTAAATACAGCAGGCCAGATCGGGAGCGCTGTCGCTGTGTTTTTCCAGCCATCGCAGGGCGTGTTGGACGATGCGCCATGAACTTACATGATCATCTGCAAGCTCTGCCGGTCTAACAAAGGGGTTTCGGCACCAAAACTTCTGGCAATAACAGCAATCTCCTCATCTTCGGTACTGACGATAATACGGTCGAAACAGCCACTCTGCCGGGCTGTTTTAATGGCGTAGGAAATCATCGGCAGGCCATTAAAGAGCTTGATATTTTTACGCGGGATTCTTTTGCTTCCTCCACGTGCAGGAATAATAGCAACATTCATCTTTTTTCTCTATCCATATCGGTTCAGAGGGGGCTGCTACGCGTGAGAGTTAACATATTCCAGCGCGACGGAATTTTCGGGTTCCAACTCTAGAACAATTGAGAATATTGATTTGGCCGCATCTGTCGCTCCCATTTTGTGGTAGTTATTACCAAGTTTCAACAGGACAGTTGTGTCTCCTGGAATTGATTCGAGATAGTCTGTGTATATGTCTGCAGCTTCTTGGCGGCGCCCAAGGGAGCAGAGCAGGTCTGCGTATTGAGGTTGGTAGCCGGGGGCTATGCGGCTGAGGCATTCCATGGCGAGAGCGGCCATCTCCAAATTTTTCTGGCCGAGGCAAAGGACGGCTATTCTTCTAAGGGCTTCCTCTACCAGAGGGGTCACTTCTTCACTGATTAACAACTGGTAAGTTTCCAAAGCTAAATCCCAGTTTTGTTCTGTCTCATGCAGGTAACCCTGGACAAGATTCTGGAGCTGGCCAGCCTCTCCTGTGTTCGGATGTCTTTTCAGGCCATCAAGCAGACGTACGAGACCCTGTTGGTCTTTTTGGGAAAACAGGTTCGCCGCTTTATTCTGAACCGTCTCTAGTGAGTTCAGGTGGGCAACCGCATCTTTTGCTAACGTGCGCGATCTGAGCCATTCGTTCGCTTGTCTATCCCAAGTTGTCCAATTATCCATCTTGAAGAGTTGCTGCAGGTCTGGTCGACGTTTTTTCCAGACAAATATTCGCGTCCAACAATTGTCGCGTTTCCATTGCTCTACAATTTTTGAAGACACCGGACGGTCTGCGTCTTCTTCAAGGCGGATTCAACCCGTGATATCGCTCTTTCAATATTGTCGAGCAGTGCTTCGGCGTTGGAGAGATATGCTTGAAAGTAGGCTTGTAACTTTTTGCGGAGCTCTTCGGGCGAGTCTTTTTTCTGAGCTGTCGAGCTCTTCAGGGGCAGGAAATTACGAACACCATACTCTTTAATAAATGTAGATAGAGTTGCGAAGTCTCTTTGCAGGGTTTGGTCAATCTGTTTGAGCATCTTCTGATGGTGGGCATTTATCTGGTTTTTTGTTGTGACAAAGCCATTGCAGTAGCTCAATGCTTTGGTGCTCAATTCGATGATTGAATTGAATTCTGATGTTACCTGCTTCAGCTCATCAAGAACCTGAAGGTTGTCCTTTATTCGGTTTTCTCGAGTGTTTTCCGGTAGCTTTTCCTGGAGTATCTTGTTGCGCTTTCTCCTATCGGAGAGATTGTGATCTGCTCAAGTGGGAGATGGGTGACATTTTTGATTCTGACGGCGCCTGGGCATGGAGATATGATTTGAACACCGCGATTTTGGGCTTCAAGTGCCTGTTCTGACAGATATTTGATTGCTCCATAGTAATCAGAGCTCGTTTCTGCAGTGTCACCTGAGTTGGTTGTGACAGTAATGGTTGCATCCAGCTTGGGGCCATTTTCGTACTCGTAACTTTCGCTTGCGTGGGTTGCACCTGTCGGACTGTAGCAGAGATCAACGCCGATCAGAATGATAGTGTTAAATCCCATCTCCACAGCTGCGCCAAGGGCCGTATTCGTAACGGTAGGTCCCCAGGGCGAAAGCTTGTCCGAATTCAGAGGGGCGTCCCAGGGGAACCTGCTGCCAAGGTAAATACTGGAGTTTTTCCAGGAACTGAGCAGTTGGTGATTGACGTGGTTAGCGTTGATAAGTATGGGCTCGTCATCCAACAGAAGCATTTCTTTGCTGATATGGAGGTTGTACTTCGCTCTGTCGATACTGACTATAAAATGTGGTTTGATGCCTGCTGTTGTCAGCCTTCTGGTTATGCGGGAGATGGCGAAGATGGCGATCTCCTCTCGTTTTCACTGATCCAGGGTAAAAACTGTCAAGCGATGGCCCACCGCCCAGAATAACGGCAGTTTTCCGCTGAATTGTTCACGACAACGGGTCAGCAGGTTGCCTGGGATTCTGTTCTCAGACAGGTTCATTATCTGGGTGTGTGTGTAATTTCGATTCCCCAACTTCATAATGACATCATAAGCTTGAGCGTTTATGTGCTGACGGACTAATGAGGACAGATGTTGATAATTATACTCTTTAGAACTGCTGACGCAGAAGGAATCAAAAATTCTGACCGCATCCATATGGAGATAATCATTAATGTGGAATTTCTCTGCATGCTTCGGCAAGTCGGTAACATTGGTGATCTTGATGTCATGTGGAAGTTTTTTGAATAAGCCTTCTTTGGTAAGGGGGGCGATCAGTTCATCAAGTTCAATAAAGAGGAACCGACTCCCACTTGGTCGCGACATTGAAGAGACGTGTTGTACAAACAGACCGGAGTCGGTACCGATAATGATATTAAGTTGGTTTTCCTCTGTCGTAACGGTGTTGAAGTGTTTTTGATAAAGCGTTTTTGAGTCTGCTTTCAGGAAAGTGTCATGATTGATCGTGGGCAGAAATCGCTCTCCCTGAGGGCTGGAAGTGAATGTCCATGTTTTGGTTGTGGAGCGTTTCCGCATGATTCTATCTCCTTGGGATACTTGTCTTTGATCGTGTCCGCTTATTCTCTGTCTCTGGTTAAGGGAGAGGTTTGTGTCATTTCGATGACACAGATTAATGTTAGATCTAATTTAAGGCAATATCCATGCCTATATTTTTGTCTGTGACAATTTTTATTGCATGTGTAAAAAACATAAAGGAATAGAAAAATTTTCGTAATAAAATATGGATATTTTGACTTCCTATTTAAATTCAAATAGTTGGGGAGTGTTGATGAGAGATAAAAAAACTAAAAGAAAACTGACTGCCGGGCCGAAAAGTAGGTAACGAGGAAATCTGACGCACAAGGAGGTACGGTTCTCTGCGGTCCTCAGCAAGCTGAAGCGTAATATTTAACAGAAGGGCACGGATGCTCTTACCAACCAAATTCACGGAGGAAAATCATGGCTTTAACTATTAACACTAATGTTGCTTCCCTTAATGCACAGCGTAACCTGGGTAAATCACAAGGTTCTTTGAATACTTCAATGCAGCGCCTGTCGTCTGGTCTGCGGATCAACAGCGCTAAAGACGATGCTGCCGGTCTGGCTATCTCTGACCGTATGACTTCTCAGATCCGTGGTATCAACCAGGCTGTGCGGAATGCCAACGACGGTATCTCTCTGGCCCAGACTGCTGAAGGAGCAATGGGTGAGGTTACCAACATCCTGCAGCGTATGCGTGAACTGACCATCCAGTCCGCCAACGACACCAACAGTACTGAAGACCGTGCTTCCCTTCAGGACGAAGTCACTCAGCTGATTGATGAGATTGATCGTATTGCTGCAACCACCGAGTTCAACGGCACCAGCCTTCTTAACAATACGGCTGCCTTGAAATTCCATGTCGGTTCTGAATCGAGCGCTAACGATCAGATCGAAATTGATCTGAGCAGTCTGCAGATGACATCCGCTTCGCTGGGGGTTAACAGCGTTAACGTTACCGGTATGGCTGATGCTGCTGCGGTACAGACACAGCTGGACGCCATCGATGGCGCGATCGCTGATGTTGACGACGCCCGCGGTACTTTGGGTGCGGTTCAGAATCGTTTTGAGTCGACCATTGCCAACCTGTCGAACATTTCTGAGAATGTTTCTTCAGCGCGTTCACGGATTATGGATGCGGATATTGCTCAAGAGACTTCGAGCATGACCAAGTACAATATCCTGCAGCAGGCCGGTGTTTCTATCCTTGCCCAGGCCAATCAGGCTCCGCAGCTGGCATTGTCGCTGCTCGGCTAATTTAGGGGTAAACCTTTTGGGGCCGGTTTCCCGGCCCCATTTCTTTGGACGGGAAACGGGGGAGGATAGAATGATAAACGTTGAAGCTATCAATCAGAATGTCAGCCAGTTTCAACTCAGTAAGGGGTCCGATCAGGTGCGGGACGCTAGAAAGCAGAAAGATGAGTCCGCTGCTGAGGAGATGGTCGATAAAAACAGGTTCAACCCGAAGAATTATTGACGCAAATCAAATCTTTAACGGAGGATGGCGTATACAGCGTCCGGTTTGAAAATGACGAACGCTCTCATGGTATGGTCGTTAAGATCGTGGATCGTGAAAATGATGAAGTGATCCGTCAGATACCGCCGGAAGAATTATTGGAGCTGACTCAGCGTCTGAATGATTTGCGTGGCAATATTGTTGATACCCAGAGTTAAACGGAAACAATCAGGCAGGAGATATCATTATGGCTATCACTTTCAGCGGCTTATCGTCAGGTCTTGATACCGCTTCGATTATTTCGGAGCTGATGAAAATCGAGCGTGCTCCAATAGATCGTCTGAAAAAGGATCAGGCTTACTACAATAATCGCCTGAAAGCTTTTGCTGATCTTGAAGCCAAATGAAGGCTTTGAGCAGAAAGCGGAGGCGATTGATACAAGTTCGGAGCTGAACTCATCTTCAATCCGAAGCAGCTCAGAAGATTATATCGCTGTCTCGGCCGACGGGCGGGCACAGGCAGGATCCTATCAGTTGTCCGTGGTTGCTCTGGCTCAACAACAAAAAGATGTCAGCCAGGGGTATGCGGATAAAACAGCTAAAACCCTTGGTACCGGTTCAATCAGCCTGACGGTCGGGGGCACCGCACATTCCATTGACATTGATGCGGAACATAATTCCCTGGAAGGAATTGTCAGTGCCATTAACGATGCCGATTTAGGTGTCGGAGCAACAGTGATCAATGATGGATCGGGGACGCCTTACCGCCTGGTTTTGACGGGCAACAGTGTCTCTGAAGCGTTTTCTCTGGATACTTCAGGGTTGAGCGGGGGGACTGATGCCGGGCCGGCGATGAGTAATACCCAGGTCGCTCAACAGGGTCATATCCGCCTGGATGGGATCGATATATACAGTGACAGCAATAAGGTTGATGACGCTGTCCGCGGCCTGTCCATAGAGCTGATGGCCGCTGATGAAAATGCGACGACGACGGTTAATGTCTCGGCTGATTCTGAGAAAACAAAAGAAAAAATTAAGGAATTTACAGATGCTTACAACGATGTCGTGACTTTTATCTCCAGTCAGAAAGATGCCAGCTGGAGTAACGATCCGGCGTTTCGGTCGGTTAAGCGTCAACTGCAGAATTTGGTGACAACGCGGATTGGCAGCGGCATTATTCCAGCCTGTCCCTGATCGGTTTTGAAACGCAAAAGGATGGTCAGATTGTTCTGAACGACAAGAAACTGTCGGATGCCCTGCAGGATGACTTCTCCAGTGTTGTTTCCCTGTTTGCGGGGAGTGGCGATGAGGAGGGAATCAGTGCCCGCTTTGCGTCATATCTGGATGAGATGACCGATTCGGTTGACGGGCTGCATGCCACACGGAAAAAATCGACAGACAGTAATGTGAGGCGTTTGGACAAGCGCATTGAAGTGATGGAGAGCCGGCTGGAGCAGAAAGAAAAAAGCCTGCGTGAGCGTTTTACCGCCATGGAAGAGTTGGTTAATGGTTTGAATGCTCAGGGAAGCTATATGATGCAGCAATTGTCATCATTCCAGCTTGGTGGATAGGTTATATATAAATTATTTGGGTAGAGGGACCACTTTATCCGACGGGAGCTGTAATAAATGAACGCTTATTCTAATCAGTACAGAAATAATCAGGTGATGACTGCTTCGCCCGAACAGATCCTGATTATGCTTTACGATGGGGCCATCCGCTTTGTCCGTCAGGCGAGATCTGCTATTGAAGATGGGCGCAGGGAGGATAAATCCCATGCGATCCGTCGTGCAATCGCTATTGTGACGGAGTTTTCCAACACGCTGGACTTCGAAGTCGGTGGTGAAATTGCCTACGATCTGAATCGTTTGTACGATTTTGTGATTCGCGAACTGTCGGCAGTGAACGCTCGGAGTGATGGTGACAGATTGGTGCCCGTTGAAAATATCCTTCTGGATTTGCGGGAAGGCTTTGCGGGAGCAATCGAGAGCAGTCGTACAGCAAACCCTAAAGTTGCGACCGGCTTGGTTGAGCAGACCGAAAACCGGGTGGTCGCATCTCTGTGAAAGGGTGATCAAGATGGAAAGCTGCATAAAAAGTCGATGAGCAATACCGTCGTATTATCGATCATGCCGGCAAGCTTGAGCAGCTGTTGCAGAACCCGGACCCGAGGGAGCTAAAGATCTATACGCAGAGAATGCATGAGTTGCAAGAAGAGGCCGCATTGCATGACAGGGTTTTTCAAGAGCTTTTGCACATAACTCCAACACCTGGAAGAAGCATCCTCTGTTCATTGAGAGGACCCGTCTCCTGGAACAAATTGTGGATCTGAATCATTTGCTATTGCCAAAAATCCGTGGCATGATGGCTGTTACAGCACATGAGTTGTCACAAATCAGGGGTGGACGGGTGGCTGTTTCCGGTTATCAGCAGCCGGGTGCCAGATCGTCCCGATTGATCAGCAGCGTTGGGTAGGTTCATCCTGCCGACGTGTTAAGGAGTCTTTGCCTCAGTTGCCAGACCGTTGTTGCCGAAATAGATTATATGCCCCATCCCAAGAGGCTCTGCCATGTCGGTTCTGAACCATATCAAAGATTATCGTGTTGTTAAAGTGGCGGTGCCGCTGAAAAACGAACAGCGCCAGTCCCTTGACGGCGTCGCTAAAATCACGACCACGCCGCAATTTGAAGTGACCTTTCTGCCCGATCAGTTGAAAGGCGATGAACTGAATCGTGAAGAGTTCTGTCTGATAACTTTTGATGTTGCCGGAGAGAACAAATCGATCAAGGCGAAAATTAACGAAGTTGTCGACGATACCAAGCTTTTGCTGGAAATGGTTGATTCGTTCAGCCATGTCCAGAAGCGGGAATATTTTCGTGTTGATGCTGATCTTTCGGTGAGTTATTGGGTGATCGACGATGATAACCCATCGGCTAAATCGGTTCAGCCTCTGTCAATATCAGTGGAGGTGGAGTCCGCCTTCCGGTATCGGAATCGCTTGCTGAGGGGACCAGGGTGGGACTTGAGATTGTCATCGACGCACCGCAACCCTCGGTAGTGGAGTGCGTTGGTAAAGTGGTGGGGACCTACGATGTGGGCGGTGTCAGGCAGTTGGCGTTAAGTTTTGTCGATATTGAGGATGAGGACCAGGATGTGATCGTTGCCTATTGTCTGGCTGAACAGCGCAAGCAGTTGCGCCTCAAGGTGAAGGTTCTTGGTGGTCAATCTATAGAATAGCGTTGTTTATTCTTTTGTACTGTTACGAGTTCTGGGCGAGCGGGCAAAAAACAGGAGCAGTGCTCACGTTCTGTTTTTTGTGGGTGAAGTCAAATCGCACTTGTACGTAACGGGCATGACAGAGCCTATGGTCGGGCTTTGTCAGCAAACTTTAGGGACAGTGCCGAAAGGCCTGCCCCTTTTTTAGGTTCCATATATGAGAAAAACGAATTGATCTAGGCGCCGAAAGCCAGTTGTTGGCGGTGATTATAGGTGAACTGGACTTTGGGGACGATATAATCGGGTTGCCAGGTCTCAGTGCGGTTCCGACCATTTTTCTTGGCCAGGTAGAGCGCCTGGTCGGCTTCTTCGACAAGGCTTTGGGGATGCGAGTTGTTGCGCCGGTTCGCGCTGCTTATGCCGATGCTGACCGTGATTGGTTGCCGGTCCAGTGGTTGCGCCTGGGATACCTGTTTGATCCGGCGATGGATTCGTGATGCCAGGATTTCAGCATTTTTACCTTTGGTGTCGGGCAGGATCACCGCGAATTCTTCGCCCCCATAGCGACAGCAGATATCTGAATCGCGTGCAGCGGTACCGATAGCTTCTGCAACCAGGCGAAGGATGACATCTCCAACCTGATGACCGTGGCTATCATTGAAAGCTTTGAAGTGGTCGAGGTCGATCATAAGCAGTGAATAGGGAATCCCCGAACGTTGGGTTCTGGCCGCAGCTTGTTTGATACTCATGTCAAAAGTTGCCCGATTACCCAACTGTGTCAATGGGTCTGTCAATGCCATTTTTTGAAGCTCTTCCTGACTTTTGCGCAGTTCCAGCAGACGTTGCCAACGTTGGATGTGGCGATTTATTCTGACGCTCAGTTCCGTTGGATCGATCTCGATGTGAACAGCATCACTGGCACCGAGCTGGAAGCCGTCGATAAGGCTTTTCTGGTCGTCGGCAAAGGCGATCAAGGGCAGGTCGTGCCATTGTTCCTGGGCTTGGAGTTTTTTGATCCAGTCTGCTGTCTGATTCTTTTTCTCAATGGCCCAGCAGACCATATCTGCCGGCTTTGTTTGCAAATGCTGAAGCAGGGCGGTGGTAGAACCGAGTGGTTTTATCTCACCAAACAGGCCGGTGGCCGACAGATGATTGATCATTTTGGCTTTTTTGTCTTTGTCACTGGCAAGTACAAGAGCTGTTGAGTTCAGCATAATTATCTGTTCCTTTCGTCCCCGCTCGTTCTGTGGGGCTGACGCATGCTTTATATTTCGACAATTTGTTACAATATCTTTAATCCTCATTTTGATTTACAGCTAATTTTGTGCCAATTTTATAAATACTTTTATATTTCAATGCTTTATATCTTATTCTTCGGTCTTTTGTCAGAATTTAGTCCAGGGGAGACGGTTTGATCTGCGTGGTGTCAGAAAAATGACATAAAATGTCGTCTTTCGATCGTGGAAGGGTAGAAGAAGGATATTTTGACGCTGACTTGTGTCGGCTGGAGTGAAAAATGGACCGATGTGGATTCAGCGCTTCCATTTTTTCGTGCACCAGATGATGATGTTGATAATTACATAAACTCTTGAGAAAAGCCGGTCGAAGAATACATATTATGACGATCGTTAACCCGAATCTTGTAGCCAATCTTTTTGTTCAGCCGTCGAATCAGTCGGTTCTTGCGCCTGAGTTGCGTCAACTTGAATTACGTATCGACCAGGTCGTGCGGGCTACGGTGGTAGAAGGTGGTTTGCATAAGGTTCTGTTCGAGCTGAATGATCAACTGTTCAAGGCGGAAACAGAAGCAAAACTGCAAGTCGGTCAGCAGCTCAGGTTACAGGTGACTCAAACTCAACCCCATCTGGAGTTTCAGGTTCTCGGGATCTCTCGGCCCGATCGTCTGGCTGAGTTGATGCCTCTTTTGACCCGTTCATACGATTGGGGAGCATTGGTGGAAAGGTTGCCGCATTTTCCTCCCAAAGTGGGGGGAGAGCAATTTTTAAAAGTGGTTCTTCCACAGCTGCAGCAGTTGTTGAGTTCAGCTGGTGATATTGAGCTGAATGGCCTGGATCGTTTGTCAAAAGTCATAGCGCATTTGCAGGCTGCTCAGTCTGCGGATAGACCGCTTGCTGCAGTGACGTCTCCTTCTTTGACGCCGTACCCGTCCTTGGAGCCTGCTGTCGGATCTGCAGGTCTGGCCGTCAGGCCGGTTGATCGGGTGGTCATTGAATTGGTTTTGAAGTTGCAGGGACAGATCGGTCAACTGAAGCAGATTCCGGAGAATAAACCTGTACCGACTCAGTGGCTCAATCAGACCCGGGAGCTGTTGCAACCTCTCCATCAGGACAATCGATTTGTCCAGAATTTTTCATTTTCTTCACGCTCTTTATTGCTCAATAGCTTGCTGCAATTGCGTGCCCAAGCAAAAGTGACGCCTCAGCTTGGTGTTGAGCTTGATAAAATTATCGGACAAATCAAACAGCATGGGAGTCCGTTTCTGGCTCCTTATCAATCATCTGTCCCGCGAGCCCAGGGAGCAGGGAGCTATGGCGTTCATGCTCCATCTCCAGGGAGAGTTGTTAATGGTTCCGTCACGACTGAAGGGGGAATTCCAGCTGGAGGATTAAAGTCATCGGCTGCGGCCGAACCGGTTGTCCTGCCAGAGGTGGCGGTCTCCGCGGGTCGGCCCGATTCTCTGCCTTCGATGAGGATTGAGGCTGCAGGTTCGTCAGGGCGGGCTGCGATGGAATCAGGATTGGGAGCTGAGTTAAAACAGCTGCTTTCTATCGTCCATCAGATTCAAGAACAGAAGAGCGGGCTGTCTGCAGAACTGTTCGGTCGGCTTGAAGGGCTGGTGATACGCTTACGTCGGGCCGCTGCTGACAATGTGACCATTGTTGCGGGGGTGGACCCGATGATAGGCCAGCTCTCTCAACTTTTAACTCAGCAAAATGGCCCACAGCGCTCCCTCTCGCTCGGGGTGTTGTCGCAATTGTTCGGCTTTTATCTGGAGGCGGAACTGCTGCAGGGAAAGACAAAAGACGCATTGGCAAGTTTGAAGCTGAGTCTTCTTCAATTGCAGTCTGAAATGGGCGAGGAGTTGACAGAACCGTTAAAGCGCCTGGAATTGTTTCAGCTGTGCAAGGCGCGTTTTGCCGAAGAGCAGGTTCAATTCATGCCGTTGCCCTTTGCTGACCTTGAAGAAGGGTATCTGCTCGCTGAGAAGCGCGGAGATGGACAGGATCAGAATGGGCGGCAGGAAGTTAATCTGTCGCTTTCGTTGCGTCTTTCTGCCTTGGGAAATGTCCGTATCGATATGCTTTATTGTGCCGATGAAGGGTTGAAGATGCAGGTTGCAGGTGATGGTCTGGAAAAGAAAAATATCTTGAAGGCTGCGTCGATGAACTGCATCAGTCTATTCAGGCCGTCAAGCTTCAGACAGTCAGCTTTTCTGCTGATGCAGAATTGCCGGCAAAACAGTTGCAGGCACGGTTGCTGCCCGAAAAAAACGGCATGCTGGATGCGCGGATCTGATGAAAAGCAGAAAAAAAGTATCACGTCAGGCGGTTGCCCTGCATTATGACCATGGTTCTTCGCCACAGGTGTTGGCAACGGGCCGTGGCGAGGTTGCTGAGCAGATTATCGCTGCAGCGAAGGCGGCGGGGATTGATATCGTCGAGGATTCTGATCTGCTTGAAATCCTGGGGAGGATACCTGTCGGTGCAGAAATCCCTGAAGAACTGTTCGAAGCTGTTGCAGAAATACTGATCTTTATCTACCGGATCAATGGTCGTTACGCCAGTCTTCACGACGACTGAAAAATCCCTTTACAGCCTCCTGTTTGATAGTGTATGTTCCGGAATTCGCGGAGAGGTGACCGAGAGGCCGATGGTGCTCGCCTGGAAAGCGGGTGTAGTGAAAGCTACCGGGGGTTCGAATCCCCCCTCTCCGCCATAATAACGAAGTAGTGAATCTTCTTAAGGGGATTCGAAGCGGAGCGAGGCGCTGACTTGATGTCAGAAAAGTGGCCGGGATGGCCGCGTCAGCGAGCGCAGGGGAGGTTACGCAGGAAGTACCGTGATGGTGCTGACGAAGTGACCGAATCCCCCCTCTCCGCCATTACCATCAAGCTGATGAAAAAACGCCCATCTACGGCGTTGCCTTCACTTTACATCGACGACGTACCTCATCTGTTCGTCTTGCATGTGAAGTTCCAGGCACTTTGCATCTGAACATTTTTAATCAGCTCAGTAGCAGTTGCGGTAGCTTCCTTAAAATGGTGCGTTGCTATCCGGCTGTATAAATTGCCGGTAGAGGTGACAGCCGGGTCCCGCGCAACGGACGGCCGCGAACTCCGTCAGGCCCGGAAGGGAGCAGCGGTAACGGTTTTGGACGTGTGCCGCGGGGGTGCCTGGCTGTCACTTGTACCGGTAATTTTTTTGTTAGATCTGTCTTGTGATCGGTTTTATCCTCACCATTCGCTTTTCATCTGGAGAGGTTCATGTCCTACCTAGTTCTGGCACGTAAATGGCGGCCTCAGGTTTTTGATGACCTGGTCGGTCAGGAGCATGTCGCCCAGACACTGAAAAACGCTATTTCTGCTGATCGTGTCCATCACGCTTTTCTTTTTACCGGAGCGCGCGGGGTGGGGAAACATCAGCCGCCCGTATCTTTGCCAAGGCTCTCAATTGCCAGGATGGTCCGACGACGACTCCCTGTGGTGTTTGCCCTTCTTGTGTGGAAATAACCAGCAGTCAGGGTATCGACGTGCTGGAAATCGACGGTGCTTCGAACACCGGCGTCGATGATATCCGTGAGCTGCGTGAAAATATCCGCTATCTCCCGTCACGCTCCCGCTATAAAATCTTTATCATCGACGAAGTGCATATGCTTTCGATCAATGCTTTCAATGCTTTGTTGAAGACGCTGGAAGAGCCGCCCGATCACGCCAAATTTATTTTGCCACGACGGAACCACATAAAATTCCGATTACGATCCTGTCCCGCTGCCAGCGTTTTGATTTTAAAAAAATCGCTCTGTCTCCTTTACAGGAAAGATTGCGTTTTATCGTTGATCAGGAAGGGGTCGAAGTTTCAGACGATGGTCTGGCTGCTGTTGCCCGCAGTGGTGGCGGGAGCATGCGCGACGCGTGTCACGCTGGATCAGTCATGCTTTTGCGGCGACAGGTCGATGACGAGGAAGTGCAGAACCTGCTTGGACTGGTCAGTCGACGACTGTTGGTGGCAACCCTGGAGGCGGTTTTGAGCGCGACGCCCGTCAGGTACTGACTCTGATACAGAGGATAGACGATCATGGTCATTCCTTTCGTCAATTCTGTCGCCAACTGGTCGAGTTGACGCGAGCTCTGGTGGTTTTGAAGGTTGCCGATCAGCCGGGAGAACTGATTGATTTCAGTGCAGCAGAAATTCAGGAATTGCGGTCGATTACGGTTAGGGTGACGATTGAGGAGTTACAGCGCATTCTTGAAAACCTGATTCGAACGGAAGCTGAATTGGCAACCAGCCATTTTCCGCGCTTTACTTTGGAAATGGTGTTGGTGCGGCTGGCCAATATGCCGACCGGTATCAATATCGCGACGCTAATCGAGCGGTTGGAAGGGTTGGAGCGGAAATTGGCCGGAGGCCTTCCGGTGCCGCCCCCTCAGGTCAAGCCGGAATCTCCCGCCCGATGTATCGGATGTGCCTTTGCCGCATGAGCAGACTGAAAAAAAGTCTGAAGCCCTGCCGGTTGATGTAGCATCTGAAAAAAACTGGGCAGGGCTGGTTGCATTTGTCAGCAGTCGCCGGCGTCCCAGAATTTCATCGCTTCTTGAGCAGGCCAGTTTACTGCTGTTGGAGCTGCCGCGTTTAAGAGTCGGTATGCCGAGTAAGTATTTTTTCCTGGCTGATACTGAAATGCGCGAATCGCTGCAGCAGCTGGCAAGTGAATATTTTGCCGTTGATGTTAAGATAGAATTTGAAAAGGTTGGCAACGGTGACAAGACTCCTCCGTCATTGCACGAAGAGCGGATTCAGCAGGAAAGTGATCGACAGAAAAAATTACGTGAAAATGCTGTGGAGCATCCCATGGTGAAATCCGCACTGGATATTTTGGTGGAAAATTGAAACAGTCAAACCGATCGATAAGGGTTTGTCTAATAAAACAGACGCACACAGCGACTCAAATAATTGAAGAAGGAGTGACATGATGGCTAAAGGACTTGGAAATATCATGAAACAGGCTCAGCAGATGCAAGCCCGTATCGCCAGGGTGCAGCAAGAGCTTGAATTAAAGGAAGTTGAAGCGACTGCCGGTGGGGGAATGGTGACTGCACGGGCAAACGGCAAGCAGCAGTTGCTGGAGTTGAATATTGAGAAGGACGTGGTTGATCCTGAAGATATTGAAATGTTGCAGGACCTGGTGATGGCCGCTGTCAATGAAGCGATCAAAAAAAAGCCAGGATATGATCCAGGAGGAGATGGGTAAGGTCACGGGGGGGATGAATATCCCGGGGTTATTCTAACGCCTTGTTATCATTTTAGTTTGGCTGCAGGCCCAGATCGGAAAACCGGTTTGGGCCTGTTTTCGGTGGGGAACGCTTCATTCATGTATATGAAAATAGATTGTAATTTACTCCCAAGACATGGTATTAATCTTTTTGGTCTTACCAATGACCCAAAGATCTGTGGAATAAATCGTTGTTTTTTTACTCCCCCTGAAATTCCTTTAGAATGGCTTAAATAGTTGGATTTAGGAGAGATTTCATGCTAGGCTCGCTGCCGACGTTTGCTCGGCTGGAAGCAGAGTTGGGAAAGCTTCCAGGGATTGGAAGGAAAACGGCTGCACGTTTGGCATTTCATCTGTTGCGTACTTCAGAGCAGGATGTGACCGCGTTGGCGGACGCATTAGTGGAAATGAAGCGCAAGGTTTGCTTCTGCCGGCGCTGTTTTCATGTCGCTGAGGGTGAGCTATGTCAGCTCTGTGCCGATTCGGCGCGCGAAGGCCAGAGTCTCTGCATTGTTCAGGAACCGCAGGATCTGCTGGCGATCGAACGCAGCAGGGCCTATCGCGGGCTATCATGTTCTTCATGGGGCCCTGTCTCCGCTCGATGGTATCGGGCCGGACGATCTCAAATTCCGCAACTGCTTGACCGTTTGGAGCAGGAACCGGTTGAAGAGATCATTCTGGCGACTAACTTTACCATCGAAGGAGAGGCGACTGCGCTTTATCTGGCTCAGATATGTAAAAAAAGAGGATTGAGGGTCACCCGTCTTGCCCATGGGATCCCGACCGGCAGCGATCTGGAATATATCGACGCCGGTACAGTTCAGCAAGCGGTTGATGGGCGCCGGGAACTTTAATTTATCGGGTGGTTCAGCTATGGAACTGTTCTATCTGTACTGTTGTTAGAGGTTTTGAAGTTCAAGAGGTTTACACACACGTAGTTTTTGGTTAGGACGTTTCTTACTCACTTTTCAAGGAGGTATGCATGTCTCGAAAAATGATCAACATTGATGGTAATGCTGCCGTTGCGCATGTTGCTCATGCGACCAACGAGGTTGTCGCCATCTATCCGATCACCCCTTCATCTGTTATGGGTGAAATTTGTGATGCCAAGACAGCTGTCGGTCAGAAAACATCTGGGGAACCGTCCCTAAAGTTGTTGAACTGCAGTCTGAAGGTGGCGCTGCCGGCGCCGTTCACGGTGCCCTGCAAGCCGGTGCATTGACCACGACCTTTACCGCTTCTCAGGGTCTTCTGCTGATGATCCCGAACATGTTCAAGATTGCCGGTGAATTGACCCCGACCGTCTTCCATGTTTCGGCTCGTGCGATTGCCGCTCAAGCCCTCTCGATCTTCGGTGATCACTCCGATGTCATGGCCTGCCGCTCGACCGGTTGGGCGATGTTCTGTTCCAATAATCCTCAGGAAGTCATGGACTTTGCATTGATCTCTCAGGCTGCGACCCTGGAGTCACGCGTTCCTTTCCTGCACTACTTCGATGGCTTCCGGACCTCGCATGAAATTCAGAAAATCGAAGAGCTGACTCAGGACGATATGCGTTTCATGGTTGATGACGATCTGGTCAAAGCTCACCGTGAGCGCGCCCTGACCCCGGATGCTCCGAAACTGCGCGGGACCGCTCAGAATCCCGATGTCTATTTCCAGGGCCGTGAGGTTGCCAACCGCTTCTATGTCAAGGTGCCGGAAATCCTCCAGTCCCAGATGGACAAGTTTGCCGGTCGCACCGGACGCCAGTACAACCTGGTCGACTATGTCGGTCATCCGCAGGCCGAGCGCGTTGTTGTCATGATGGGTTCAGGTTGCGAGGCGATGGAAGAAACCATCAACTACCTTGTGGCCCAAGGCGAAAAGGTCGGTATGATCAAAATCCGCCTGTTCCTGCCGTTCCCGATCGAGCAGTTCTGCAAGGCTCTGCCGGCCAGCGTCAAGAAAATTGCCGTTCTCGACCGTACCAAGGAGCCGGGCTCCATTGGTGAGCCGCTCTATCAGGCCGTTCGTACCGCTATCGGTGAAGGCATGGTTGAGGATATGACCAGTTTCGAAGGTTACCCGACCATCGTTGGTGGCCGTTATGGCCTCGGCTCCTTCGAGTTCAACGCCGGTATGTGTAAGGCGGTTCTTGATAACCTGCTTAAGGACAAGCCGAAGAACCACTTCATCGTCGGTTTTAAAGACGACGTCATGGGTGAGAGCCTCGACTTCGATAGCAACTTCATGGTGCCGTTCGAAGGCTATGCTGCCATGTTCTACGGTCTGGGATCCGACGGTACTGTCGGTGCCAACAAGAACTCGATCAAGATCATCGGTGAGTGTACCGATAACAACGTACAGGCTTATTTCGTTTACGACTCCAAAAAGCAGGCAGCATGACCACCTCGCACCTGCGTTTCGGCAAGAAGGAAATCAAGAGTACCTACTGATTTCTCAGGCTGATTTCATTGCTTGTCACAACTTCTCCTTCCTTGAGAAGTACGACATGCTGAAGAACGCCAAGGAAGGTGCAACCTTCCTGCTCAACGCCCTTACACGAGTCGGAAATCTGGGACCACCTGCCGAAGATGGTCAGCAGCAGATCATCGACAAGAAGCTCAAGTTCTTCACCATTGATGGTGTGCACCTGGGTGAGAAGATCGGTCTCGGCGCTCGTATCAACATGATCATGCAGACGGCCTTCTTCAAGATTTCCGGAATTATCCCGGAAGCTCAGGCAATTACTCAGATCAAGGATGCGATCGTTAAGTCTTACAGCAAGGCTGGTGAGAAGGTCGTTAACATGAACAAGCAGGCTGTTGACGTCGCGCTTGAGAACATTCATGAAATCAAGGTTCCGGCAACTGCAGACAGCAGCATCGAAATGCAGGTTGGCCAGTGGTCAGAGTATTCCGCAGAAGTTCAGTCCACTCTCGGACCGATCATTGATGGTGTCGGTCACGAACTGCCTCTGTCAGCCATGCCGGTCGACGGTACTTTCCCCACCGGTACCGCCTGCATCGAAAAGCGGAATATTGCAGTTAATATCCCGGTCTGGGAAAAAGACATCTGCATCCAGTGCGGTATCTGTTCATTTGTATGTCCGCATGCTGCTATCCGCATGAAGATTTACGATGAGAAGCTTGTTGACGGTGCCCCTGAGACCTTCAAGTCCTGTGCTCCTAAAGGCAAGGACATGGATGGTAAGCTTTACTCTCTGCAGGTCGCTCCCGAAGATTGCACCGGTTGTGGCGCCTGTGTTCATAACTGCCCGGCCAAGAGCAAGACCGAAGCTGACAAGAAGGCGATTAACATGACCTTCCAGGCTCCGTTGCGTGAGACTGAAGCTGAAAACTTCAAGTTCTTCCTCGACCTGCCTGATACCGATCCGGCATTGATCAACCGGGCAACCCTCAAGGGTAGCCAGTTGTTACCACCGATGTTTGAATTCTCCGGTGCCTGTGCCGGCTGTGGTGAGACTCCATTCGTCAAGCTCTGTTCTCAGCTGTTTGGCGATCGTATGCTGGTTGCCAATGCTACAGGTTGTTCTTCCATCTATGGTGGTAACCTGCCGACGACTCCGTGGACTCCGCGTAAAGACGGCCGCGGGCCGAGCTGGAGTAACTCTCTGTTCGAGGATAACGCCGAGTTCGGTTACGGTATGCGTCTGGCTGTCGATAAGAATACCGAGTATGCGCGTGAATTGCTCAAGAGCAACATCGGTTGCGGCTGCGCCGCATGTCAAGGTACCGACGGCCTCAAGAATGAGATCCTCGATGCGCTACAGGACAGCCAGGAAGCGATCGAAGAACAGCGTGAGCGTGTCGCCAAGCTGCGCGGTATCCTTGAGAAGTGTACCCACGAAGCGGCCAAGCCTCTGCTGGTCAACATCAACTATCTGGTTGTCAAGTCGGTCTGGATCCACGGTGGTGACGGTTGGGCTTACGACATCGGTTACGGCGGCCTGGACCACGTTCTCGCTTCAGGCGAAAACGTCAATGTTCTGGTGCTGGATACAGAGGTTTACTCCAACACCGGTGGTCAGGCTTCCAAGTCAACACCTCTCGGCGCTGTTGCTCAATTTGCCGCCGGCGGTAAGATGATGCCGAAGAAGGATCTGGCTATGATCGCCATGTCCTACGGCAACATTTATGTAGCCAAGGTCTCCATGGCCAATCCGGCTCAGGTCGTCAAGGCTTTCATCGAAGCTGATGCCTATGATGGTCCATCCCTGATCCTGGCTTACAGTCACTGTATCGCTCATGGCATCGCCATGGACAGTGGTGTTGATCGCTGCAAGGATGCGGTTAACTCAGGTCACTGGCAGCTGTTCCGCTATGACCCACGGCGTGCGGAAGCTGGTCAGAACCCGCTTCAGATCGACAGCAAGGACCCATCAATGACCTTCGAAGACTTCGCTTCGGTCCAGAACCGTTTCCGCGTCCTCAAGAAGATCAATCCGGAAGCTGCTGAAACTCTGATGGCCCAGGCCAACAAAGAGACAGCCGAGCGGGTTGAGATGTACAAGCACCTGGCTGCAATGAAGTACAGCAACGACAGCGAATAATTTTCACTCTTGTTGACAACGAAAAGCCCCCGACAAAATGTCGGGGGCTTTTTTCGGACTAAGTGAGGGATGATCTGTCCCGATATGCTATTGGGCTTGTCGTGCCCGTCTGCTGTATTAAGTCCAGCTGTTGAATAATTCGTCGAACTGTGCGGCAACCTGGTTGAACGCACCAAGGACCCGGGGATCGAAATGATCCGGCTGTGTCCGACCGTCGCCTTCGATAATAATCCGGCACGCTGTGTCATGGTCAAAAGCCTGTTTATAGACCCGCTTGGAGCGGAGTGCGTCATATTGATCGGCGAGCATGACGATTCTTCCTTCCAGGGGAATTCCATCGCCGTATAGACCCTTTGGATAACCGCTGCCATCCCAGCGTTCGTGGTGGGTATGGGCGATGACTGCGGCCATTTTCAAAAGCTCGTGGGAGGATCCCTCCAAAAGTTTAGCCCCGATCGTGGTATGTGTCTTTACGATTTCAAACTCTTCAGGAGTCAACCGGCCGGATTTCAGGAGAATCCCGTCAGGAATGCCGATCTTGCCGACATCATGCATCGTACTGGCAAGAGTCAGAATCTGTATGTAATCTGCGGGCAGACCGAGGGCTGAAGCGATTGAGGCCGCATAGAGACCGATTCGGCTGTTGTGCTTTCCTGTATCGTCATCCCTCAACTCGGCGGCTCCGGCGAGACGGTCAATAATTTCCCGACTCATGGCTTCTACCTGAGTCAGTGCCATATTCAACTCTTCGGTCCGTGTTTTTACCGTGTTTTCCAGTTCGATATGATAGTTTTCTCCATCTGGTGGAGTTGGTTAAAGCGGATGGCCTTCTTTAATGAGTTGACCAGTTGAATCGGCTCGTAGGGCTTGAGAACAAGATCGAAGGCACCTTTCTGGATCGCCTGGATGGCAGTATCCATTTCTGCATAGGCTGTCAACAGGATGACCGGTATTTCATTGTCGATCTTGTGGATTTTGTCAAGGAGGTCAATGCCATTGATAATCGGCATCCTGATGTCGGTCACCACCGCGGAGGCGGAACTTTGCCGCAGCCTTTGCAACGCTTCGCAACCACTGTTGAAGGAATGGACGTCAAAGTTGAATTGTTTGAGGATCCGAGTCGTTCCTGATAGAACATAGGGGTCGTCATCAACCAGTATGATTGTCTCTTTGGCTGAACAGCTCACGGTACGGTGCTCCTGAAGTCAATTTCATTGAAGGTTGAGATTGAGTCTGGTGTTCGACAAGGGCAGGTAAATTTTAAAATAGTGCCCGGTTCTGTTCGCTGTGACAGAGAATGTAACCTTTGTGTTGTTTGATGATGGCATAGGAAGTTGCCAATCCCAGTCCTGTTCCTTTCCCTTCTTCTTTGGTGGTAAAGAAGGGTTCAAAGATGCGTTCAACCGTTCGTGGCGTCATCCCGCAACCGTTATCTTCAATTGTCAGCAGGGCATATGCTCCCCGTCGAAGGCCGTTATTTTTTGACTGATGTTTTGTCCAAAACGGACCGGGAGGTCGAGATTTTTAATTGTCCGCCGCGTGTCATGGCATCGCTTGCGTTGGTTGCGAGGTTCATAAAAACCTGTTCAAGATTGACGCTGTCGGCAAGGATCCAGAGCTGGATTGAACTCAGATTTATCTCAAAGGTGATTCTTTTACTGATCAGGTGGCGCAAGAGATCGCAGGCGTGTCGAGTTATCAGATTGAGGTCAGCAAGGTGGAGATTATCTGCCCTTTTGCGACTGAAGGAGAGCAGATCACGAGTGAGTTGAGTTCCACGTTTGGCTGCCTCTGAAATGAGGTTGAGATCGTCCATCAACTCACTCCCGGCTTCTGTTTTCAGCTTCTGCAATGATGTATAGCCAACGATGGTTGTGAGGATATTGTTGAAGTCGTGTGCGACGCCTGCAGCCAGTTGACCAATGGCTTCCATTTTTTGGGAATGACGCAGTTGATTTTCCAGCTGTCTGCGCTCGGTCGTATCCTCACCGACGGCGAGAAAGTTCGTGATGGTACCGTTTTTATCGCGAATGGGGGTGATCGATTCGCGTAGCCAGTATGATTCACCATTCTTTTTTTATGTTTCAACTCGCCATGCCAATCTTTTCCGGACAGGACCGTCGTCAATATCTGCGACTCAGTCAGTCCCATGCTTTCATCGGTTTGCAGAAGGCTTGGAGTATGGCCGATAACTTCCTGCGCTTGATAACCGGTTATTTCCGTGAAGCGTGGATTGACATATTCAATTTTGCCTCTGGTATCGGTAATGATGACTTTGGAAAGGCTCTGTTCAACGGCTTGAGAGAGTTACGGATCTGTTCCTCAGCTTGTTTACGTTCAGTGATATCTCTGATAAGGCTGAGATAGGATAAGGTTTTACCGCTTCTGTCCGTGATAGCCGAGGTCGATATTTCGATTGCAATGGCGGCCTGCGCCTCCGCCGAATTCATCGTGCCCTCAGACAACCTTGGCGCCCCGTCTCGTAAAGTTTGACTCAGGGTCGGGAATGTGATGTGGTTAACACGGCCAATTTGCGGACCGAAGAGCTCGGTGGCAACGCTATTTTGGTGAAGAACCCTGTATGCGCTGTCCTGAATAATCATCGCATCACCAATAGCAGCGATGATCGCTGACGATTTAGAACGTTCCTCTTCAGCCAGGTTCTTGGCATCAACAAGAATCTTTTGCTGTTTTCTGAGCCTGTTCATCAGGGCATTAAAGGTTTGGGCGAGCCTGCCGATTTCATCGTTGCGATACTTATTGAACGGTTTTTCATGGAAGGGATTCATTGAGAGCTGATCAACGTGCAAGGTGAGCTGTTTGAGCGGCTCGAGCAGGTATTTAATGAGTCCCCAGGTCAGAACAACGCGAAACCGTCAGCCCAGCAGATTGTAAGTCACTGATCGATGAGATTATTAATAGCAGCGTAGGCATCTTCAAGTGGATAGCTGATACCCAGGATCCAGTTTGTTGCTGCAAGCTGTTTGAACGATGACAAACTCAGCTGTCCGCGTGAATTTAATGTTTCGAGGGTTCCCTCAAAACCATTGATCGCTCTGATAAAGGCTTCGGGATTTCTGGTGTCAGTGACAGTGGAGAGGATTCTGTTTTTGTCAGGATGAACAATGAAGGTTCCCGCCTGATTGAAGAGGCTTAGGTAGCCAATATGATTCATGCTGCCATGGGCAATATCGGCAAGAAAATTTTTTTTCAGAAGATCGATGCTGCCGGCGAGAACGGCCGATATCTGCCCTTGAGAATTCATAATCGGAACAGTTAAAACAATAGCAGGCTGTCCGGTTGGTTCTGCTAAATAGGGATCTGAAATTTGAGCCTCTTTGGTCGCGATCGTTCGCAAAAATAGTGGCGATAGGAAAAATTCAGATTGTCATAGACATATTTATCTGGCGTCTCCGCAATTTGAATCCCTTGTCCTGAGAGCAGAAACAATGAATCGAACAGGGCCAGTAAGCCTTTCCGACTGTTCAGGTATCGTTGGGCTGTCTCAATATCGCCCTGAATCGCAGAAGCTGGGATATGGCGTGCATTGGCTCTCAGCGCTTCTTGACCTATACGGAGCTTGTCGTCAATGCTGCCAGCCAGCGAAGAGGCGAGTTCGAACTGATGGGTGGAAATGATTTGTTTTGCGTTCTGTTCGTATCTGGAGGTACTGAGAAATGCTCCGGTGTAAATGGTCCAGAGCAGGAGACATGATATCATCAGGGTTATTTTGCTTTTAAGGCTCAGACCGGTGAAATAGTCTTTGATGCGGACAGATATCGCTGGCATAGTTTTTCTGACGGTTGGCAATGTCGAGTCATGGCTGATTGGTGACTGAGGAGCTTAGCATTTTCCAATTTTTATGTCAAATATAGTTTTATTTTACTTTAAGTGGTTTCAGGGATTTTCTTTTCCCAGATAATAGACCTGATTCTCTTCTATTTTGTCGCAGGGGATGTGATGGCTGAATTCATCAGTGTTTTCTCAATGTTATCTTGCCTGTATTTACTGTTGTTCTGATCGGCGCATTATCTGGTAAAAAATTAGAGTTGGAGGCTCGAACCCTGACTCGAACTGCGTATTATATTTTTGTTCCGGCCTTTACTTTCCAGGCGATCAGTACTGCCCAGATCCCTTTTCCAGTGCCATCAAGATGTTGGCCTTTATTGTCCTGACACATCTGTGCGCAGTGGTTCTTGCCGGTGCTGCAGGAGTTCTATTGGGGCGTTCCAAAAAATGATCGCAGCATTTATCATGATCGCTTCCTTTGGCAACGTCGGCAATTATGGTCTGGCGGTGATCAGGTTTCGCCTGGGGGAGGCTGCCGTGGCCCCGACGACAATCTATTTCGTCTCTATCTCCATGGTTGCTTTCGTTATTTGTGTGGGAGCCGCCGGCTGGGCTCACGGAGGATCGCGTGGCGCTGTATGGAATGTTGCTAAAACCCCGGCACTCTGGTCTGCGTTTCTGGCTGGAGTTGTTTCGGCGGGAGATATTGAGCTGCCGCTGATGGTTTGGCGGATGATCGGTCTCCTGGCTGACGGGATGATCCCGGTGATGCTGTTTTCTCTTGGATTGCAATTAAGTGAACAGGGCAGGATTCAGTTGAACGGCGATGTTTTTTGGGAGCGGCCTGCGTTTGATAGTGACTCCGCTGCTCGCCTGGATCATCGTTAAGCCCTTCAACCTGGGTGCGCTTGAAAGTGCATCAGGAATTCTTGAGGCAGCTATGCCCGCTGCTGTTCTGGTCTCCATTATCGCCAAAGAGAATAATATCGTACCTTCTTTTGTGACATCGGTTGTCGTGGTTTCAACTCTGTTGAGTGTGGCGACATTGAGTGTCATCATGGTTCTTCTTTAGTTTCTCCCGGACTCGCCCGAGTTGGTTTTTTTCTATTTTTCCTGACGAAAATCGTAGGGAATCCAAGCGGCTGAAATATCGTTATATTTTATCTGTAATGCCATGCCTGACACCATTTCGGCCAGTTGCCAGAAGTTTAAACCATGGTATCGTAATAAGACTATGGATGTGGAGGCGACAATGGCTGATCATCAGGTCAAAGGGCGCTCAAAGAGTAAAACCGCGTTGGTTCTCGCCGGTGGTGGGATTATGGGAGCCGCCTATGAAATAGGTGTCCTGACCGCACTGGATAAGCTCTTCAAAGGCGGTTTCAGCAGTCGGCGCTTCGATATTTATGTCGGGATCAGTAGCGGCTCAGTGATTTCATCACTGGTGGCCAACAGAGTCCGTCCGTCGAACATGTACCGGGCGATTGTCCGAAATGAAATATCCTCCTTCAATTTTACCCGGTCCGACATCTATCGTTTTGAAATTTGGCGGCTGTTGAGCGCAATCGGCAAGCTGACCATAAGTTTCCCCAACATTCTCAACAGTTTTTATCGCCACCGCTGGACCTTTTCAATCAGCGATTTCTTTCATATGCTGCTCGAACAGCTTCCGGCCGGTGTTTTTCATATTGAGCATATGGAGACCTTTCTCCGCCAGTCATTTTATCGCGAAGGGTTGCGCAATGACTTTACCCTGATTGACAAGGAACTTTACATTCCTGCTTACGACCTTGATTTGGGAGAGCGGGTCGTTTTTGGTGATACGGGGCCTGGTGATTTTCCAGTGACGATCAGTCAGGCGATTACAGCCTCATGCGCAATCCCTTTTTTTCGAACCGTTTCAGATTCATGGCAGAGACTATGTGGATGCTTTAACCGGCCGGGTCGCGCATCTTGATATTGCCATAGAAAAGGGTGCAAAACTGATCGTGGTTGTCAACCCGCGAGTGCCGATGCGTAACGACACGGAGCGTTATTGCCTGCCGACCCTGACCTCGGGTGAATGCGGCAACATTCGCAGTCTGGGGGCAACCTATGCCTGGGAACAGGCGCAACGGATCGGAATCCAGGAAAAGTTCGAGCTGGCCCTGAAGATCTGTCGTCGTGACCACCCCGATGTCGATGTGGTCGTGATAGAGCCTGATCGCGAAGAATCATCAATGTTTTTCAGAACCCGATGAGCGGGGCGATGAGAAAGCTGACGATGCAGAATGGTTATCACATCACTCTGGGGCAGTTTTATCGTAGCTTCGGCAAGTTGAAAGAGGTCATGGACCGGCATGGAATTGAAATCAGTGATGAACGCCTGTCGGATCTACCGCCTGCAATCCTGACAGAAAACTGAGAGATTAAACACGGGCAATCGACGTGTGCTTCTCCGCAACTTAGGAGGACGGTATGCTGTTATTTCTGCTGTTTGTCATTGTACTCTGGCTTCTTTTGGTCTTTGAAGCGACCCGCATGGTTCATACCCTGGTGGCGGGAGCTTCATGCTTGTCGCCAGCTGGTTTTACGGTGGGGCGGGATTGGTGATCTTTTGGTTTCTTTTTATCGCTGCCGCCCTTCTGGCAAATGTGACCGAGCTGCGGAAGATGCTGTTGACCAAACCTGTCCTGTCGGTTTTTCGCAAGGTTAAGCCCACGTTGTCGGCGACTGAGCAGACTGCACTCGATGCGGGCGATGTCTGGTGGGATGGCGAGTTGTTCAGTGGGCGACCGAGATGGAGCAAGCTTCTGGCGTACCCAGGCATCTTGAGCGCTGAGACAGCCTTCATGGATGGTCCGGTCAATGACCTCTGCGCCATGCTGGATGATTGGCAGATCAGCAGTGAACTGCAGGATCTGCCGCCTGAGGCTTGGGAGCTGATCAAGTCCAAGGGGTTTTTCTCGCTCATTATTCCGAAAGAGTATGGTGGGCTGGAATTTTCAGCCACAGCCAATTCCCACCTGATCAGCAAGCTTGCGGCTCGCAGCCTGGCCGCTGCCGTCACTGTTATGGTGCCCAACTCTCTGGGGCCTGCTGAGCTGTTGATGCACTACGGAACCGACGAACAGCGCAACTACTATCTACCACGTCTGGCCAGCGGAGAAGAGATTCCCTGCTTTGCCCTGACCGGTCCCAATGCCGGAAGTGATGCGGCATCAATCCCCGATCGAGGGGTTGTCTGCCGTGGTCAGTGGCAAGGCCAGGAAGTGCTGGGAATCCGGCTTAACTGGAATAAACGTTATATCACTCTCGGCCCAATCGCGACTTTGCTCGGTCTGGCCTTTCGCCTTTACGACCCCGATCATCTGTTGGGAGAACAGGAAGATCTGGGCATTACCTGCGCTTTGGTTCCGACCGATATTCCCGGTGTTGATATCGGTCGGCGTCATAACCCCCTCAACGTCGCTTTTATGAACGGTCCTAATTACGGTCGCGATGTTTTCATTCCTCTTGAGCAGGTTATAGGTGAAAAAATGGAATCGGCCAGGGATGGCAGATGTTGATGGACTGCCTTTCCGCCGGCCGAGCGATCTCGCTTCCCGCGTTGAGCCTTGGTGCCGCTAAACTGGTTGCCCGTAATACCGGTGCCTACGCTGCGATACGGCGTCAATTCAACTTGCCGATCGGACGCTTTGAAGGATTGAAGAGGTCTTAAGCCGCATTGCCGGCGAAACCTGGGTCATGAATACTGCACGTGATCTGACTTGCTCGGCCCTCGATCATGGATTGCGTCCATCGGTCATTTCGGCCATTGTCAAACAGAACCTGACTGAACGTATGCGCTCTGTGGTCAACGACGGTATGGATATCGAAGGGGGTAAAGGGATTTGCATGGGGCCGAACAATCACCTTGCCAACGCCTATCAGGCGATTCCGATCGGAATTACCGTTGAGGGTGCAAATATTCTGACCCGTAGCATGATTATTTTCGGGCAGGGGGCGATTCGTTGTCACCCTTGGGTTTTACGTGAATTCCAAGCTGTTGAAAATAGTGATCAAAAGGAAGGTCTTGCACAGTTTGATCAGTCTTTTGGGGGCATGTCGGTTTTACCTTGAGAAACACTGCATCAGCATTGTTTTACGGACTGACGGCCGGCTATTTTATTCCTGTTCCCGGTTCTTCGAACAGGCGTTTTTATCAGCAGGCAACCCGGTTCAGCACCGCTTTTGCCCTGACCAGTGACGTGCTGATGGCGACCTTGGGGGTGGTTTGAAACTGAAAGAAAGTTGACCGGTCGCATGGCCGATGTCTTAAGTGAACTTTACATGCTTTCGGCCGTGTTGAAATTTGCCGAAGATAACAATAATCCGGCCAATCAGGCGGCGCTGCTTGAATGGAATTGCCAAAGGTCGCTGTACCGGATTCAAAACAGCCTGCTGGCGATTCAACTCAATCTGGCATGGCCGCTGCGCTATTTGCTGAAATGGTTGATTTTTCCTCTGGGGGCACGGTTTTATCCACCGAACGACAAACTGGGTCGTGAAATTGCGGCGACGTTGCTGGCGCCAGGAGAACTGCGCGATCAATTAACTGCCGGGCTCTATTCTTCAGAGCTGGAGAGCAGCCCTGACTCTCTGCTTGAAACGGCACTGCACCTGGCTGTTGCAACCGATTCCTTGGAAAAGAAATTACGCCAGGAGATGAAAGCAGGAACGTTGAGCGCCGACCGGGAGGAGCAGTTGGAACAGGCTCTGAAGCTGGGGATTATCAATGATGCTGAAGTGAAGCTGTTGGCCCAGGCCCGTGAGTTGCGTGAAAAAGTGATCGCTGTTGATGATTTTGAATTTTGATCAGTGAGGAGGCGCTTTATGGCAGAAAAAAAGAAACCATCGGGATTGGCCGGATATGCCCGCCCCGTTTACCTGGTTGACGGAGCCAGGACTCCTTTTTTGCGTGCTCAGGGCCGCCCTGGGCCATTCAGTGCCGCCGATCTGGCTGTTGCTGCCGGACGTGGTCTGCTGGTGCGGCAGAAATTCAGGCCGAAAGATCTGGATGAAGTTATTGTCGGCTGTGTTATCCCGGCTCCTGATGAGGCCAATATAGGGCGTGTGATCTCACTGCGGCTCGGTTGCGGCAACGAGGTGACGGCCTGGACTGTTCAGCGTAATTGCGCTTCCGGAATGCAGGCCTTGGCGACAGCTGCAGAGCGGATTTCAGCGGGTTACTCCGATCTGATTCTGGCTGGCGGCTGCGAGGCAATGAGTCATGCTCCGGTCCTGTTCAGTAATGCGATGGTCGATTTTCTGGCCGATTGGCAGCAGGCCCGGTCCTTCGGGGCTAAACTGAAAGTTTTTTCAGGCTTGAGGCCGGGTCACTTTAAACCGGTGATCGGTCTACTCAAGGGGCTGACCGATCCGACGACCGGGTTGATTATGGGCCAGACAGCAGAAAATCTGGCCACCCGTTTTTCAATCTCCCGGGAAGAAATGGATGCTTACTCGATTGAGAGTCACAAACGCCTTGCGGCTGGTATCGATAACGCCCATTTCGAAGAAATCATCCCGCTGTTCACGACTGATGGTCGGGCTGTCAGTCACGATGAAGGGTTGCGGCGCGAGGCCAATAAAGACAGTATGGGTAAGCTCAAGCCCTTTTTCGATCGGCGCTATGGGCGTGTGACCGCTGCCAACAGCTCTCAGGTGACAGATGGCGCCGCTCTGCTGGTGCTGGCCAGCGAAGATGCGGTTCAGCGTTACGATCTGCCGGTTATGGGGCAGTTGATCGATACCCATTGGGCCGGACTGCCGCCTGAAGAAATGGGGTTGGGTCCGGTTTATGCCATGGACTCCCTGTTGCGTCGTCATCCTCAGGTTGCCAGTGAAATCGATCTGTGGGAGATCAACGAAGCCTTCGCCGCTCAGGTTCTTGCCTGCCTCGCCGCGTTGGAAGATGAAGAGTGGCAACAGCAGGAACTGGGAGGGAAGACAGTGATTCCACGCATCGATCCCCAAACATTAAATGTCGATGGCGGGGCTGTAGCCATTGGCCATCCCGTTGGAGCGAGCGGGGCCCGGATTGTGCTGCACCTGCTCAATGCGTTACGGCGCCGCGGTGGAGGTAGGGGGGTTGCTTCTCTCTGTATTGGCGGTGGGCAGGGTGGAGCCATGTTGATCGAGGTGAAAGGAGAGTGACATGACCAAAGAGAAGAGTTTCCGGCACTGGTTATGGACCATGGATCAGGACGATGTCATTCATTTAACCCTCGATCGGGCTGAAAGTTCGACCAACAGTCTTTCGCAGGAGGTGCTCCTGGAACTCGAAGATCTTCTTCCGTTGATCCGGACAACATCCCCAGGCCTGGTTATCCGTTCCGGAAAAGAAAAGAGCTTTATCGTTGGGGCCGATGTCAGTGAGTTCAGCGGATTTACCGATTCGACAGAGGTTTTGACCTATATTCTCAAGGTGCATAAAATCTTTCTCTCACTGGAAGAGCTGCCCTTTCCGACCTTGGCGGTGATTGACGGTCCCTGCCTTGGCGGTGGGCTGGAGCTGGCTCTGGCCTGTCGTTACCGTATCGCTGTCGATGATGGTCCGACCAGTCTCGGCCTACCGGAGGTCAGGCTGGGCATTCATCCCGGTTTTGGCGGGACAGTGCGCAGTATCCGCCTGATTGGAACCTTGCCTGCCCTGCAGATGATGTTGACCGGCCGCAGTTTTAGCGCCCGTCAGGCCAGCCGGATCGGTCTTGTCGACGCTGCAGTTCCGAGGCGTGTGGTTGAAATGCTGTGAAGGTTACGATTGATGCCCTCCTCAAAGGAAACACTGCCCTGCTGGTTAAACTTGGTACCAGCCGCTGCTGAGACCTCTTCTGGCCGAATTCATGAAGCGCAAAATCACTGAGCGGGCAAATCCGAAGCATTATCCAGCACCCTATGCACTGCTCGACCTATGGCGTCACAATGTTCATGATTCAGAGCAGATGTATCTCGAAGAAGCGCGTTCGGTGACCAACCTGATCGGTAGTGAAACGGCGCAAAACCTGGTGCGTGTGTTCTTTCTTCAAAATCTGTTGAAAGCACGTCGGGATCAGACCGAACCGATTCAACGTCTGCATGTTATTGGAGCGGGGAGCATGGGGCGCGATATTGCCTCATGGTGCGCCCTTCAGGGTGTTCAAGTGACCCTGCAGGATCTTGATCATAAGGCCCTGGCTGCGGCAATCAAGGCTGCTGACAAGCTGTTTTGCAAGAAGCTGAAAAAGCCTTATCTGGTCCGAGCGGCCCATGACCGTCTGATGGCTGATCCCGATGGAATCGGCATCGCCCGCGCTGACCTGATTATAGAGGCGATTGTTGAAAATGCTGAGATCAAAAAAGGTCTTCAGCGCTGTTGAAGCGCAAATGCGTGATGACGCTATTCTGGCCAGTAATACCTCCAGTATTCCTCTTGAGAATCTGGCTGAAGCTTTGCAACGGCCTGAGCGGTTTCTGGGGATACACTTCTTTAATCCGGTCGCTAAAATGCCGTTGGTCGAGATCGTCCAGGCCAACCAATCTGCGCCACAGGTATTGACCCGTGCCCGTGGCTTTGTCCAGCAGATCAAGCATCTGCCTCTGCCGGTCAAAAGCGCACCCGGCTTTCTGGTCAATCGCATATTGATGCCGTACCTGCTTGCCGCAGTTGAATTGGTTGAAGAAGGCCACCGGGTTCAGGATATCGACCAGGCTGCTCTCGATTTCGGTATGCCGATGGGGCCGCTGCACCTGGCTGATCAGGTCGGTGTTGATATCTGCCTGTCGGTTGCAGAGGTCTTTTCTGAATACTTCAAGCGCCCGGTTCCTCAGATCCTGCATAAGATGGTGGGTGAAGGCAAGCTGGGGATCAAGAGTGGCCAGGGTTTTTATCGCTATAAAAAAGGTAAAAAGGTGGTCCCGCGCAGTTGGCCGGGCAAGTCTGTCCAGTTGGACCCACTCCTTTCGCGTCTGCTTGACCCGTTGTTGACAGAGGCCGAAGCTTGCCTGAGTGAAGGGATTGTGGATTCTGCCGATCTGGTTGATGCAGGAATGATTTTCGGGACCGGATTTGCTCCTTTCACTGGAGGGCCGCTACATTACAAGTATCAATTGGCAAGGGAGTGAGAGATTCTTTTCCGGCCGAGACCAGAGGAAAGGAAGTCGATCAACAGAAAAGGAGCAGCTTATGGGCCAAACCAACCTGATTTCTTTCCATCAGGCACAGACGTTGTCCGGTCTGTTTGATTGCCGGGTCGAACGCTCTCCGGATCAGAGAGCCTATCGTTTTTATCGGTCGGAAACAGACTGTTGGGACGATTTGACCTGGGCTCAGGTCAGGGATCGGGCCGCACTGTGGCAGCGGGCCATGCAAGCCGATGGCCTTGAAGCCGGTGACCGGGTTGCTGTGATGCTGAATAATTGTCTGGAATGGGTTCTTTTTGACCTGGCGGCGACAGGGTTGGAGCTGGTGACTGTTCCGCTCTATGTCAATGATCGGCAGGAGAACTTTTCCTACATACTGCAGTCGACTCAATCGAGGTTGTTGTTGACCGATGGAATTGAACAGTGGCAACGGATTGAAGAGGTCGGCGACCAGTTGGACAGCGTTGAACGTATCGTTACGCTGCAACCGTCTGTGAAGTCGATTGTGATCCGCGCTTGCGTCAGATTGATGATTGGTTACCCGATTCCGCCGGTGACTGCTACCGCGTGGCGCGCTGTGCATCTGAAAGTCTGGCGACGATTGTTTCACCTCCGGCACGACCGGCCCCCAAAAGGGTGATGCTGAGCCACAAGAATATCCTTTCTAATGCGGAAGCGGGGTTGCAGCGGGTGGAGGTGAAATCGAGTGATCAGTTTCTGTCTTTTTTGCCTCTGTCACATATGTTTGAACGTACGGCTGGTTATTATATTCCAATTATGGCCGGGGCCTGTGTTGCTTTTGCCCGCTCTGTCGACCAGCTGTCTGAAGACTTGCAGATGATTCAACCGACGGTTCTGGTGACGGTGCCGCGAATCTTTGAACGCATCTACAACAAGATGACCCTGAAGTTGGCCGACGAGTCCTGGTTGGCGCGCAAGATATTTCAGCTGGCGGTATTTTCCGGTTGGTATCATTTTCAGTATCATCGCCACCAGAAGCCGTGGGCTATTCAGCTGTTGATCTGGCCGTTGTTGAAACGTCTGGTCGGGGTCAAGCTGATGCAACGGCTCGGCGGCAATGTTCGCATCGCGATCAGCGGTGGTGCGCGCCTGTCGGCACCGATTGCCGAAACGTTTATCGGTCTGGGATTGCAGGTGCTGCAGGGATACGGTTTAACGGAGACCAGTCCGATCATTGCTGTCAATACTCTGGAAGATAACCTGCCTTTGAGTGTTGGCCGGGCTCTGCCGGGTGTTGAAGCGAAAATCGGTGAAAATCTTGAGCTGCTGGTCAAAGGGCCGAACGTCATGCTCGGTTACTGGCAGCGAGACGAAACGATTATTGATGAGGAGGGTTGGCTGCATACGGGTGACCAGGCCCGGATCGATGCCAAAGGACGTATCTTTATCACCGGCCGGATCAAGGAAATTATCGTGCTGTCCAGTGGTGAAAAGGTTCCCCCCGAAGATCTGCAGCTGGCAATTTCTACCGAGCCGATTATTGAACAGGTTCTCGTTATTGGTGAAGACCGGCCTTTTTTGGCGGCCATTGTTGTCCTGAACCCTGGTCAGTGGAATCTTCTCGCTACGCGTCTGGAGCTTGACCATAAAGATCCGAATCATTTGAATCATCCCCAGGTGGTACACTATCTGCTCGAACGGATCGCTTATCGGCTCAAAGAGTTCCCGGGCTACGCCAAGGTTCATCGTGTCCATGTTACGCAGCAGCCCTGGAGTATCGACTCCGGCCTTGTGACTGCAACTTTAAAGGTGAGACGCAAACCACTTCTGGAGCAGTTTGCACAGGAGATTGAGGGGTTGTATTCAGGTCATTGAGGCTTGGCAACCGGGTTCCGATCTTTTCCTTGTTTGAAACAGTTGGGGAACACGTGAAAATTCGTTGACTTATGCGGTTTTGTGTGATAATCCACGCATCTGACTTACTTGTTGGGAGTTTTTAGATGTTTAATACTGCAGCAGCGGCAGCAGCGATTCAGGCGGCGAGCGCACGCCTTTTGACTGTCCATCACCCCTAAGGGTGAACTGCACGGGTATATAAAAGATCAACCTGAGGCCATGGACAGTTAAGTTCATGGCCTTTTTTTATGTCTGCATGGGAGAGTGTGATGCGAAATAATATTGTTCATATTGGTGCCGGGGAACTGACCTATGAGATTCGTGCTATCGTTAAGATTGCCGAAGAGCTGGCGCGCCTGGGCATCAAAACCAATATGGAAAATATCGGCGACCCGGTCGCAAGGGGAAAAATACCGCTCTGGCTCAAAGGAAATTGTTGCGACCTGGCAATGAAGGACTGCACATACGGTTATTGTGCGACTAAGGGAGTGCTGGAAACCCGCCAGTTTCTTGCCGACTTGACCAATCAACGCGGCGGCGCCCAGTTGACTGCCGAAGATATCATCTTTTTTAACGGCCTCGGTGATGCCATCCAGAAGGTTTACGGTTTTCTCAAGCGTGAAGCTCGGGTTATTGGACCTTCACCGACCTATTCAACCCACTCTTCGGCCGAGGGGCTCATGCCGGCCAGAGACCGGTCACTTATCGCCTTGATCCAGATAACCACTGGTATCCCGACATGGATGATCTGCGTCAATCGGTTAAATACAATCCGGCAATTTCCGGTATTCTGATTATTAATCCGGACAATCCAACCGGAGCTGTCTATCCTGAACGGATTCTGCGTGAGATCATCTCAATCTGTCGCGAGTACGATCTCTTCCTGATCTGTGATGAGATCTATCACAACCTCTGTTATAACGGCATGGTGACCAAGCATATTTCCGATCTGATCGGTGATCTTCCTGCGCTCGCCATGAAGGGGATCAGTAAGGATGTGCCGTGGCCGGGAGCCCGCTGCGGCTGGATTGAAGTGTACAATACCAACAAGAACGAGATGTTCGCGCGCTATGTTGAGAGTATCCTCAATTCGAAAATGGTCGAGGTCTGTTCCACAACCCTGCCGCAAAAGGCGATTCCACTGATCCTGTCCCATCCCGAATATTCTCATTATCTGGATGAGCGTCGGGAGCGTTATGAGAGATATTCCAACATCGCTTATAATCTGCTTAAAGAAGTTTCTGGCCTGAAGGTAAACCGAACCAATGGCGCGTTTTATATGAGCGTTGCTTTTGACCGGGCCCTACTGAAGAGCCACCAGTCCCTGCCGATTGAAAATGAAAAGGTCAAGGTTCTGGTTGAGGGGCTGGTCAATGAGCCGGGAACCCTGGAGGACAAGCGTTTTGTTTATTACCTGCTTGGTTCAACCGGGATCTGTGTTGTCCCGTTATCTTCATTCTGCACCGAAGAGCGGGGATTCAGGATCACATTGCTGGAACGGGATGAAAAGGAGTTTACCGAGATCTTTATCACTATCGCCAATGCGATTACGACATATCTGAACTCCTGATCTCGTTTCTTCGGCTTAAAGAAAGGTTTTTTAATGTCTCCACATAACCGTCCTGATAAATTGGATAAAGCTCAGTTGATTGACAACCGCCAGCAGTTGGTTGATTTTCTCCTGCGTGGTGGTCGGCCGCGGGACGAGTGGGGGGTTGGTATTGAGACCGAAAAGCTGGTGGTTGACCGTGACACCGGTGAAGCCGCCAGTTATGAACGCATCCGCGAATTGCTCGAACGACTCGACGGAATAGGGGGATGGGATGGCATTTTTGAGCAGGGTCAACTCATCGGTCTGCAGGGTAATCGCTCATCGGTGACCCTGGAACCGGGCGGTCAGCTGGAACTTTCAGGGAAATTCTGCTGCGATATCAATTGCAGCTGGCGTGATCTCAATCGTTATCGCCAACATGTGCTGGCTATGGGGAAGGAGCTAGGACTGGTTTTCTGGGCCTTGGTGTCCAGCCCTTTACCCCGCTTGACCAGATTGCCTGGTTGCCCAAAAACGCTATTCATCATGGGCCCCTATATGCTGAAGACGGGTGATATGGGGCAACGGATGATGAAGCAGTCTGCCGGCACCCAGGTCAACCTTGATTTTGCGATCAGGTCGATCTTGCCCGTAAGTTGAGAATCTCCCAGCGTTTGAGTCCGCTCGCATATGCCTGTTCGCCAATTCACCGATTCTTGAAGACAGCCCGAGCGGTTTTCTGTCGTTGCGGGGGAGATCTGGTCTCGCACCGACCCGATCGCTGTGGTTTGATTGAACAATTACTTCAACCGCAAGCGGGCCTTGATGATTTTGTTGAATATGCCCTTGATGTGCCACTCTATTTCATCGAACGCCATGGCGAGTATGTTGATCAGACCGGGCAGCGTCTGACCTTCCGCCAGTACCTGGATCAGGGGTACAACAACGAAAGGGCAACTCTGGCAGACTGGGATCTGCATCTTTCGACTCTGTTTCCTGAAGTTCGTCTGCGACCGCAATTGGAAGTCCGCAGCGCCGACAGTCTGCCGCCTCGCTACACCGCTGCTGTTGCTGCTTTTTACAAGGGACTGCTGTATCGTGAAGAGAGTCTTGCCAAGGCAGAAGCTGTGCTTGGCAGTTTCAGCAGCAGCGAGATGAAGAGTTATACCGCGCCTCGTGGAAGGATGGCCTCAAAGCACGGATCAAGGGCGGCACACTTCAGGAGCTGGTTATGGAACTGGTTGAAGAGGCTAAAGCCAGTTTGCAGGCACAGTATCTCGATGGGCACAGTGCCGCCGACGAAAGTCGCTTCTTAAGCGTTATGGACGAGATTGTGATCAGCGGAGTAACCCTGGCAGAGCGCTTGTTGAAGCATTGGCAGGGGGATCGGCAGCGCAAGATGGAGATTTTATTGAAGCATTGTGGCTACGCTATCAACTGAAAATCCATATGACTGAATAACTGTGTAAATGCACAGTCGTAAAATGAGCGTCCGACAACGAAACTATACGCGGCTACACGTTTTAATCCGCTGATTTTTTCTGTATGATAGCAACCATCAACAAATTCTGGTGTGGCAGTCGGAATGTTGACGAACAAAGCTTCATACCTCCTTTCTAGCTTTGCAGACCGGTTTCGGACGACCTCCCCCGAAGCCGGTCTTCTTTTTTCGTCAGTTTTAATCTTATTTAGACCCTCTTTTCCTTGATTTCTCCAGCGCTTTCCTGTTTCATTGTGCAGTTTGATTTCTTGGTCGGTTTCCATCTTTTCTTCACGACTTCCGATCGACATCAATATGTTTTCTTCTCTACTTGAATAACTGATTAAAAATACATCGATTTTTACGTTTTATTTGAAGAAAACCGAAATTTCTTGAATATTGATCTACATCTTTACGAGGAGTACTTTAATGTCGTCACAACAATTGTCTGATCCCGTCGTTCGTCAATCGATTGATACGATTCGTCTGCTTTCCGCAGATGCCGTCGAAAAGCGAATTCCGGCCACCCGGAACCCCAATGGAAGCTGCGCCGATTGCTTACCTGCTGTATAAAAGTATCTGCGCCACAATCCGGCCAATCCCGATTGGGCTGGTCGTGATCGATTTATCCTGTCCTGCGGACATGCTTCAGCGCTGATCTACAGCATGCTGCACTTAAGCGGTTACGATCTGTCGCTGGACGACATCAAGAATTTCCGCCAGTTGGCAGTAAGACCGCCGGTCATCCTGAGTTCAGGCATACCCCAGGCGTTGAAACCACTACCGGTCCACTGGGTCAGGGTGTTGCTGTTGCCGTTGGTATGGCGATGGGTGGACAGTATCTCTCTCAACAGGTAGATGCTGAGCTGTTCGATTACCGTACCTGGGTCATCTGTTCAGACGGTGATTTGATGGAGGGTGTTTCTGCCGAAGCGGCTTCTCTGGCCGGTCACCTCAAGCTCGGCTCTCTCAATTACATCTATCTCGACAACAAGATCACCATCGAGGGGGATACCGGTCTGGCATTTACTGAAGATGTCGGTACCCGTTACCTGGCTTGTGGTTGGCATGTTGAGCGGGTTGAAGGTGAGAACCTGACAGAAGTCGATGCTGCCATGGAGCGAGCCAAGAACGATCCCCGCCCGTCACTGATCATCGCCCGTACCCATATCGGCCAAGGAGCGCCTAATAAGCAGGATACTGCAGGAGCGCATGGAGCTCCTCTCGGCGCTGAAGAGCTGGCTCTGACCCGTCAGGTCTATGGACGCGATGCCGATGCTGCCTTTGTTGTTCCGACCGAAGTTGCCGCTCACATGGCTGAGTGCAAAGTCCGCGGTGCTGAATTTGAGCAACAGTGGCAACAACTGCTGGAACAGAAAAAAACCGACGAAAAGGTGGCAACCTGGTTGGCATTAAGTGAAGGCGCATTGCCACAAGGTTGGGAAGAAGGCTTGCCGATTTTCAGCCCGGAAGATGGTGCCAAGGCGACCCGTCAGGCCAGCGGCGCCGCCATCAATGGTCTGGCAGACAAGCTGCCGCTGTTCCTGGGTGGGTCCGCCGACCTGGGTCCATCCAACAATACAACCATCAAGAGCGCTGGTTCCTGGTTGCCGGGACAGAGTGACCGCAATATCCACTTCGGTATCCGTGAGCATGCCATGGGGTCGATCATGAACGGTCTCTGTCATACTCCGGGGCTGATTCCCTTTGGCGGGACCTTCTTTGTCTTTGCCGACTACATGCGTCCGGCCATCCGTCTGGCCGCACTGATGGGGCTGGCCCCGATCTATGTCATGACCCATGACTCCATCGGCCTGGGTGAAGATGGTCCGACTCATCAGCCGGTTGAGCACCTGGCCTCTTTGCGTGCCATGCCTAACCTCACAGTGATCCGTCCGGCCGATGCCAATGAAACGTCAGAAGCCTGGAAGGCTGCAATCACTAACCGCCAGGGCCCGACCATGCTGGTTCTGTCGCGTCAGGGATTGCCGATTCTGGATCGTAACACGTTTGCCGCCGCTGATAACGTCCGGAAGGGTGGCTATGTCCTCTCTCCCGAGCAGGGTGAGCTGCAGATGATTCTTATCGCCAGCGGTTCTGAGCTTCAACATGCCATGGCTGCGCAGGAGATCCTGCAGGGCGAAGGGATTGGAACCCGCGTTGTGTCGCTGCCGAGCTGGGAGCTGTTCGAGAAGCAGGATGCTGACTACCGCGAACAGGTACTGCCATCTGCCTGTACGAAGCGCGTTTCCATGGAAGCCGGAAGCCGATTTGGTTGGGAGCGTTATGTCGGATATGAAGGCAAGGCGATCGGCATGGACGAGTTTGGTGCCAGCGCTCCGGCCGGTGAATTGATGAAGCACTTCGGTTTCACCGCGGATAATATGGTTGCAACGGCAAAGGCTTTGTTGGGCTGAGTTTTCTGCCGAGAAAGTGATTTAAAATAAAAAGGCGATCCCTTTTCGGGGTCGCCTTTTTATCATTCTATGGTTTTGAAACTTAATGTGTCGGTGCGAAGATCTTACCCGACAGAACACCCTTCATGGTTCGGATGAAGACCACAACCCAGATGCTGAGCAAGAACACAACCGACAGCCAGTAGAAATAGTGAATGGTCGCAAATTGCGACACGTTCCAGGCGACACCGGATGAAACGCAGAGCGCCCCGACGGGAAGGTAAAGGCCCACCACGACAAGGCATAGGGCAGCTCCATGATTTGATGTAATAGAGGATTATGATGATGGCCATTATAAACCACCAGGCTGCAAAACCCCAGGTGAAGAGAATGCCGAATTTGCACAATGTCGTCATGGCTGCAGCGTCCAGACCGATAACGGAATGATGGCTGAACAGGTGGAGCATCTTGAATAAAATCACTGAAATGATCGCGGGTGGGGCAATGCCGATAAAGAACGTCGCAGCAAAGCGGTTCATTGGCAGTTCGTGATAGACGTAGCGGTGGTAGACGGCTGCTCCGACAAAAGAAAAAGGAAAAAGCCGATCCCGAAGCTGGCCGTCGAAACGGTCACCAGGATTTCGGTATACTGCGGGTAGTAGCCAGCCAATTCGTAGCCCGAGATCGGGATGAGCAGTTTGGATACCGGGGGGATGTACCAGCCAAAATTAGCATGCTGCAGTTTGATCTCCTGATGGCGGAAAATATGGGTCAAAATAACAAAACCAAGGATGTAAATTCCCGTTGAACCGACAAACCACAATCCCAGAGCCAGCTGCAATGAAAACTCCTGACTGAAAACATGGTTGGAAATTTCATCAGATTCAGGGAGAAAAGGATCAAGGCAATGGGCATGGTCGGGAAAAGTTAGCCGCGATGGGGTGGTTGAAGTCCTTTTTATGCTGGCCGGGAAAAGAAAAAACTTGGCCGTCCAGGGCAGCATGAAGATCAGGAACACGATAACTGAAAAAAGAATGCAGGCAAATGAAAATGCCGGGACCCAGGTGAACTTCAAAAATGAAACGGCCAGGGGGATAACGGCTGTTCCCATGATCGCTGCAAACCAGGCTGGATTGAAATGTTCGGTAATACTCATCGGTGTCGCTTTAAATGGCTCAGCCATCTTGTCCTCCATATAAAACGTATTGTTAAAATAAGGAAGCTATTTTAATCCTCAAAAAAAGAAAATATCAATAATATAGATATATAAAAAACCATATACAGGTATGAAGTTGTAGCTCTTGCGGTATTCTTGCACTAAAAATGGTGATAGTTGTATTAATAAACACCGGGAAAGTATATATCTTTATAGCCAAAAAGAAAGGATGTCAAAGATGAATATTGATTGGGCCTACATGCGCAAAGGCTGAACCTCCTGTAAGAAAGCTCAGGAGTTTCTTGAGCAGGCTGATGTTGGAATTGATGAGGTTATTGACGCGCGCAAACAGAAAATCGATGCCCCGCAGGCATGGGGCCTGATGTCTCAAGCGCGGGAAATTGCGGTGGCAAAAGGGAAAAGATTGTTGTTTTGATGCTGTAGAAGATAAGCAGGATGCCGTTTTGAAGCAGGTCATGGGGCCCAGTGGAAATCTGCGTGCTCCAACCTTTCGAATCGGAAACCATTTTATTGTCGGATTTCATCAAAACATGTACGAAGAGAAGTTGAAGCAGGTCGGAACCAAAGTGTGAAACTTGTTTTCGACAGAACTTCATTTGTTGAAAAAATTGTCAAACTTTAATACTATACACAGCTCTTTTAACCCATTCAAAAAAATCGGAGGAGAACCTATGAAGCATATGAAATCTACCTCTGCGGCAGCTTTTTTCTTTTTAATTGTGTTTTGTCTTTACCTTTGTCACGCCTGTGTTTGCAGGCAGCGAGGTACGTTATACGAAGTATAATATTCACTCGCAAAGCAAAGATGGCAGAAATCACAAAGCCAGTTATGCCAATTATACGAATCCGGGAGCGGGGCATGTTGTTATCCCGGCCGGGAGTGAGATCACCATTACCAAAAAGAAGCGGAAAGCGTTTTACTTTTCTTTCGGTGATGGCAAGAACGTGGTCTTTGAATTTCATCAGCCGCGGATGGGGATGAGTGTGGATGAGTATATAGATCTCATTACCTCTACTGAACCGACATCATTAAAGGGGCTTTCGAAGTTGGATAAAAAGGGGGTTGCCGAAGGAAAGGCAATAAAGGGCATGACCCGTAAGGGGTCATGGCTGCTCTTGGTTATCCTGCGACGCACAGGACTCCTTCGCCAGATTCGGATACCTGGGTGTACTGGACTAACCGCTATGGGACTGTTGCCATTGAATTTGGCTCCGGCGACACAGTTGTCAACATAAGAAACTAACCAACAAAAGTAAGAGTCGAGGCTTCATGCAGGATCAGAAAATTGCTCTGGTAACCGGGGCGAGTAAAGGGATTGGCGCGGCTATCGCCCGCGAATTGGCTGCCGATGGATTTCACATCTGGTTGAATTATCGTAGTGATCATCGATCGGCAGAAGAGATTGCACAGGAGATCGGGGCCGCAGGCGGTGGTTGTACCCTGCTTCCGTTTGATGTTGCCGATGCCGATGCTGTTGTGGCTAATCTTGAACCCCTGCTGGAACAGCAGGTCCCGACGGCTTTGATTAATAACGCCGGCTTTGCTCGAGATGGTATTCTGGCGTTGATGAGCCAGAGGGACTGGGATGATGTGATGGATGTTCACTTGGGGGCTTTTCAATGTGACCCGACTGGTCGTTGCGCGCATGTTGAAAAAGCGTCAAGGGCGGATTGTCAATATCGTATCGACTTCCGGCGAAACAGGGATGCCGGGTCAGGTTAATTACTCGGCCGCAAAAGCAGGACTGATTGGCGCAACCCGGTCTCTTGCGGCGGAGGTAGGGCGGCGTAATATCCTGGTGAACGCCGTATCCCCCGGTTTTATTGCCACTGAAATGACCGATAATCTGCCGAAAGAGCAGATTCTGCCGATGATTCCATTGGGGCGCATTGGCGAGCCTGAAGAGGTATCGGGACTTGTGTCTTTCCTTTGTTCTGAAAGAGCCAGCTATATTACCGGCAGGTATTTGCCGTCAATGGCGGAACCATTCGTAGCGAGAGGGAGGGCAGTGTGCATAGAGTTGCAATAACCGGTATCGGTATTGTTTCATGTCTGGGATGTGATACCGATTCTGTTGGAACTGCTTTACGTGAGGGACGATCCGGCATTGTGTATGATCAACAGCGTGCCGAGCTTGGCTTCCGCAGTCCTTTAACTGGCCGGATACAGGGTTTTGATGCCGCTGTTCTGTCTCGTAAGCAGCGAAAGAGCATGCCCGATTTTGCCGTTTGGGCCTATGCTTCGGCCCGTGATGCGCTTGCTTCGGCAGGACTGGACGAAAATGCCGTTCAGAATGATCAGACCGGATTGATCTATGGTTGTGATTCAAGCTGTGTTGCAGCCATTGAACAGGCTGGTGCTCTGCTTGAGCGGGGTGAAACCAAGGCGATCGGCAGCGGTCAGATTTTCGCTCTATGACCTCGTCAATCACGATGAATTTGAATACCCTGTTGAAAACCAGAGGCGCTTGCTGGACTCTGAGTTCCGCCTGTTCCAGCGGTGGTCATGCCGTTGGTCAGTCAGCCGATCTGATCCGGCTTGGCCGCCAGGAACGGATGATCTGTGGTGGTGCACAAGAAATCAACTGGCAGTCGATGTGCAGTTTTGACGGCCTCGGGGCCTTTTCGATGCGTCTCGACAACCCTGCTGCGGCCTGTCGACTTTCGATGCTGACCGCGATGGCCTGGTCCCCGGAGGTGGCGCCGCTTCCCTGGTGCTGGAGCGCTATGACCTGGCTCAAAAAGGGGGCGACCATTCTTGGCGAACTGACCGGGTACGGTTTTTCGTCTGACGGTGAGCAGCTGTCGGTGCCGAGTGAAAACGGGCTCAGTCGAGCGATGAAAATGGCTCTGGACCAGAGCGGCCTGGCTGCAGCAGAGATCGATTATCTCTGCGCCCATGCCACGTCAACCCCTGCCGGAGATGCTGCTGAAGCAGTCAATATCCGCAAGGTATTCGGCGATAAACACCTCCGATTTCGTCATTGAAATCGATGACGGGGCATGAATTGTGGATGTCCGGAGCCTCTCAGGTTGTTTATTCGACAATTATGGCCCAGCAGGAATTTATTGCTGCAAACATTAACTATCAGCGGGCGGAAGAAGCCACCTCAGGACTTAATATAATTCGAGAAACCATCCCTCAGGCTCCGCATAAAGTGTTATGCAATTCGGCCGGATTTGGTGGAACAAACTCTTCCCTCGTTATTGTTTTTCCTGATCTATGCTTTACGACTCCATCGTTATCGGCTCTGGGCTCTCCGGCCTGACATCTGCGCTGCTTCTGGCCAGAAGTGGGCGCAGGGTTCTGGTGCTTGAGCAACACGCTCACCCGGCTCCCGTGGTGAGAGGTTTCCAGCGTGGCGGTATCTATTTCGACAGTGGCTTTCATTACGCTGGAGGATTGGGAGAGGAAGGGGCTTTTGGGCCACTGTTCAGGCATCTGGGGCTGGCTGAAAACTGCAGCTCTCCCCGTTTCTGAGCAGGCTTTTGATCGTTTGATCCTGACCGACAGTCGCGAGGTTTTTCTCTGCCGACCGGTTTTGAACAACTCAAGGCTGACCTGGGGAGAGGTTTCCCGGTTGTCGAAATGGAATCGAAACTATCTTGGCGAGATCGAACAGACGTGGTGCCGCTATCCTTATCTTGATCTCGATGTCGCTCTCTCTGAATTCGGTCTGGAAGCAGTGCATGGGCAATCGTTGGCGGAGCGGTTGGATGAGTTTTCCGCTGCTCCTGAGCTGCAGAGCCTGTTGTCGATGCATTCTCTTCTTTACGGAGTCGACCCGACCGCTGCGTCAACAACCCTGAATGCTCAAGTGGCTGGATCTTATTATCATTCTGTGCACGGCATCCGTGGGGGCGGTAAAGCTCTCGTCGATGCTTTGATGCAGCTTTTGACGGAGGCCGGTGGCGAGGTCAGATGCCAGGCCGATGTGACTGAAATCACGGTTAGAGCGGGAGTGACGAGCGGGGTCCGGCTGGTGGATGGTGAAGAAATTTCCGGTCGTGAGGTTATCGCCACTTTGAATCCCACCATTCTTCCTCAGCTGTTGCCGGCCGGTGTTCTGCGACCTGCATACCTGAAGCGCTTGAAAAAATTACGCCAGACCATGTCGGCATATATCCTCTTTGGACGCACTCGGAATCCGGTGGCTGAATTGGAGTGCAGCAATCTGTTTTTAGCTCCGCGCGGCGGCCTGTTTCGAGCTGCTGTTGAACGGCCTCTGGATCAACGTGGATGCTATCTGACCGCTGCCGATGGCGCGGCGGACAACGGGAATGGGGGGGTGATCGGCATTGTGCCGGCCAGCTTTACCGAAGTGGCCCAATATGAGCTCGCCGAACAACAGCGCGGACAGGGGTACAGAGATAAAAAACAACAACTGGCTGAGATGCTGCGGCTGAGGTTCGTCAATGGTTGCCCCGCTCTGGCCGATCTGGAAGTGCTCGACCTGGCGACCCCGTTGACGCTGCAGGATTATTCGCGCGCACCTCAGGGGGCTATCTACGGTGTCGGGCATTTCATCGGTCAGTACAATCCTCATCCTGTTACACGTTTACCGGGTCTGTTCCTTTCCGGTCAGGCCACTGCTGCGCCAGGCCTGTTGGGGACGGTTGTCGCTGCATACATAACCTGTGGTTCAATCCTTGGGCACGAACTACTGCGGGGAGAAATAAAATCATGTCGTTAGAATCTGTCGTTGTCACTGGTATCGGGGTTATCTCACCCCTTGGCCATAGTCTGGATACTCTAACCGAAGCTCTGCTGTCAGGGCAGTCGGGTGTCAAAACGCTGCCGCGGTTGGAGCAGGTCGGAGGCTTGCGCTCACGCCTTGCGGCGACGGTCGACAATATTGATCCAAAACAGATTCCGCGTAAGTTACGTCGTTCCATGTCAGAAATGTCTGTGTATGCCTATCTGAGCAGCCTTCAGGCCCTGCAGATGGCCGGCTTTGATGAAAAGCAACTCTCTTCAGGGCGGACAGGTGTCGTGATCGGTTCGACACTGGGAAGCACGGCAACTACCGAGGGGTTTTTTGCCGATTATTTCAAGGATTACAGCCTGGAGCGGATTAAGGCGGGACTGTTCTTTCAGATCATGGGCATTCATGTGCCGCTAACGTTGCTCAATCTCTTGGCATTACCGGCCGGGTTCTGGCTCCTTCGGCCGCCTGTGCAACCAGCTGTCAGGCCATCGGCTACGCCTATGAACAGATTGCTTTCGGCCGCCAGGATGCGATCCTTTGTGGTGGTGCCGACGAATTTCACCCCCTGACGGCTGCGATCTTTGACACCTGGCATGCGGCGTCAACTCAGTATAATGATCACCCGGAACAGGCGCCCCGTCCCTTTGACGCAGCCCGTGATGGTGTGGTCTGTGGTGAGGGCAGCGGAATCCTGCTGCTTGAAAAGAAGAGTGCCGCCGAAACGCGCGGCGCACAAATACTTGCTGAAATTGTCGGTTTTGCAACGACCTCAGACACATCAAGTATCGCCAATCCAGACGTCGCCGCAATGTATAAGTGCATGCGCCTGGCGGTTGAGGATGCCGGAATCGATCCGACCGATCTGGATTATATCAATGCCCATGCGACCGGCACAAAACAGGGGGATGTCGCTGAGGCGGAGGCGATTAGGCGTCTGGTCGGAGACCGGGTTCCCGTCAGCAGTTTCAAGGGGCATCTCGGCCATACCATGGCGGCCAGCGGAGCTATTGAATTATCTGCCAGCATTGGTATGATGCAGCGCGGCGAGCTGGCGGCAACCCACAATCTGGTGGAGATCAGCGAGGACTGTCAGGGGCTTATGCATCTGCAGAGTAACCTGAAGACCGAGGCCCGCTATATTCTGAAAAATAATTTTGCCATGGGCGGTATCAATTCGACCGTCATCATAAGGAGCTGTTAAGTATGACAGAACAGGAAGTAATTGAGTTGATTGACTCCAGTCTGGCCGAAGAGTTTGAGCTCGACCGGGCTGATATGATCGCTGATGCTAACATCTACGAAGACCTCGGCCTTGACAGCCTCGATACCGTTGACATGGTTATCGTCCTTGAAGGAGCTTTCAATTTTAAAATAAGAGAGGAAGAATCGGTTCGCGCTATTCGGACCCTGGGGGATATTCATCGCTTTGTTCTGGCAAAAGTTGCTGAAAACAGCTGATCGCCAATGCTACCGGGCATGACCGAAAAAGGGGAAACAGCTCTGTCGAAACCTTTGATGTTGATTTGGCTGGTGCTGATGAATGTCTGGTGCTACAGCGCATTGTTGCTCTGGACCTTGATCGGTATTGTTTGTTTTTCCATTTGCTTTTGCGTTTTGTCTGGTGACCTTGCGTTGGGGGGCCGATCGGGTTGTGCGCTGGTTCATCTGGGTTTACGGCCGAGGTTGGATGGTTTTGATGAGCCCGTTTGTGCGTTTTAAGCGCCAGCAGATGGAAGAGATCAGAGTCGGAAAACCATACCTGCTGGTTGTCAATCATCTTTCTTTTTTTGATACGTACTGCATGGCGTTACTGCAGTCTACGATATTACCTTTGCCGTCCGATCATGGCCTTTCAAAATGTTCTGGTACAGCGGTTTTATGCGTTTGGCCCGCTATCTTGATGTCGAAGGAAGCAGTTGGGAAGAAACATTAAGTAACAGCAACAGCGCCTTTGCATCCGGGGGCACGGTGCTGTTTTTTCCTGAAGGACATCGTAGTCGCGATGGGCAACTGCAACGTTTCTATTCCGGCGGATTCAAAGTGGCTATCGCTGCCGGAGTCCCGCTTGTTCCTCTCTGTATTGACGGAACCGACCGGTTATTGCCGCCGGGGCGCAAGTGGCTGAGCCCGTGTCGAATTACCTTAAGAGCGTTACCGGCGATAGAAACTAAACGTTCAGCAAGGCAGATGGCCACATTCTTTTGCGCAAACAGGTGAAAGAGCAGATGAAGAATGCTCTGGCAGATATGCGCGGTGAGTCTTAGTGATGACAGGCGAACAGAACCGTACAATCGATTTTGCAGACCCGCGGGACATTGACGATTTACAGTTGGGGTTGCTGCAGCAGCATGTCCATTCCCTTCAGCTGAACTCTCCTTTCTATCGCGCCATGTTCAAGCGGATCGGTTTCGAAGCTGAGCAGTTGACCGATTTGACCGCTCTGGCTGCGTTGCCGTTGACTGACAAAGCCGATCTGAGCGCGCGCAACCGGGATTTCCTGGCGATCAGCGAAGAGCGGGTTGTTGATATCTGTCAGACGTCGGGAACGACAGGGGAACCTGCCACTGTCTGGCAGAGCGAAGCCGATTTACAGCGTCTGGCCCGCAACGAGCAGAGAGCCTTTGCGGCGGCGGGAATCCGCTCGACGGATCGGGTTCTGGTCGGAGCCGCCCTGGATCGGGTCTTTATGGCCGGGCTGGCGTATTTTCTCGGTTTAAGAAATATCGGTGCGACGGCAATCAGGGCGGGGTCAGGACAACCGGCGCTGGTTGCCGAACTGATCCGCCGCCAACGGCCGAACGTTCTGGTCGGTGTGCCGAGTCTGCTGCTCGGGGTTGCCCGCCAACTGGAGCATTTGGGTCTGGCGCCGGCAGAAGCCGGGGTCGAAAAATTGATCTGTATTGGTGAGCCGGTCAGGAGCGAAGACCTGAAATTGTCTGCACTGGGGGCCGCGTTACAGCAGGAATGGCAGGCCCGGATTTATGGAACCTATGCCAGCACAGAGCTGGCGACCGCCTTTGCCGATTGTGATGCCGGCTGCGGTGGGCATCTGCTGCCGGAACTTGTGGTTATCGAGATTGTCGATGCCGAAGGGAAACCGGTCCCTTCCGGTCAAAGTGGAGAAGTTGTCGTTACTCCTCTCGGTGTTGAAGCAACACCTTTGCTGCGCTACCGCACCGGCGATATTGCCCAATTGCACTATGGTCAATGCCTTTGTGGTCGGCAGACGCCGCGGTTGGGGCCTATTGTCGGTCGGCGGGCGCAAATGTTGAAATGTCGCGGCACGACGCTTTTTCCGGGGGCAATCAGCGCCGCTTTGCAGGATAGTGCTGCTGTGAGCGGATATTATATCGAAGTTTATCAGGATTATGATCTGTCTGACCGTATCAAGGTTGTGGTCGGATGCAGTGACCCCGATCTGCGGCCTGAGGATATTGCCGTCAGGATTGCCGCCAGAACCAGGGTCAAGCCGGAGGTTGTGCTGACCAGCCCGGAAGAGATCATAAATAAGACGATCAGGCCGGATCAGCGCAAGCCGGTCACATTTTTCGATTACCGCTGACGCGGTTATGGACAGGATAAAAGCATGATGAGTGAGAGGGATAGTGTCGTACTGAACGGCAACGATTTGAGTATTGATGATATTGTTGCAATCGGAGTTGGCGACAAACGGGTCGAGCTTGAAGCGGCCGCTCTGGAACGGTGTCGGGCCAGTCGTCAGTTTCTCGAGGAGGAGGTTGCCGCCAAGCGGGTCATCTATGGTGTCAATACCTCTTTCGGACCGATGTGCAACAAGATTATCGACGACGAGCAGATCGAAGCTCTGCAGGTCAATCTGATCCGCAGCCATGCCGCAGGATTGGGCGATCCGCTCAAAGACTATATTGCCATTGCCGTTATGGTTGTGCGCCTGAACACGCTGGTGAAAGGCTTCAGCGGGGTCCGTATCGAACTGCTTGAGCATATGCAGTGGATGATCAATCAGCGCATTGCCGCTTATATCCCCGAATGTGGCAGTGTCGGCGCTTCGGGCGATCTGATTCATCTGGCTCATCTATCCCTGTCCATCATCGGTGAAGGACAGGTTTACTATCAGGCGAATTGCGCCAGGCGGATGATGTTTATCGCCAGTGTGATAAAGTTCCCATGCGTCTCAGCTTTAAGGAGGGGATTGCCCTGATGAATGGCACCAGCGCCATGACCGCACTGGCCGCCTTCGCTCTGTTCGGGGCCAAGAAGCTGCTGAATATCAGTTGTGTGACCGGAGCTTTTGCCATTGAAATCTTTGGTGGGATCGATGATGCCTTTGACGAAGATCTGCATCTGGTCAAGCCGCATGAAGGGCAACTGAACATCGCCGCGACTATCCGCAAGTTGTACCAGGGGTCGGGCAATATTACCCTGCGTTCCGAAATGCATGAGCTGATCCGGGGGCAGAAGTCGGATGGTCCCGTTTTTGAAACCAGCATTAATGTGCAGGACGTCTACTCTGTTCGCTGTACTCCGCAGGTTCTCGCACCGGTTGCAGAGGCGATTGCGCAGGCGGTTAAAGTGGTTGAGACGGAGGCCAACTCATCCAATGACAATCCGATTGTGATTCCGGAAAAGAAAAAGATCATCCATGGCGGTAATTTTCACGGTCAGAGTATCGGTTTTGTCATGGATATGCTCTGTATGGCAATTGCCACACTTTGTACTCTTTCAGAGCGGCGGACCAATAAATATCTTGATCGTAATCTCAATGAAGGATTACCGGAATTTCTGATCCCCGGGACTCTGGGCTTGACGATGGGATTTATGGGAGCCCAGTATCTGGCCACATCGACTACGGCAGAAAACCGCCAGCTGGCCAATCCGGTCAGCACCAACTCCATCAGTTGTAATGCCTCCAATCAGGACGTTGTCAGTATGGGGACGGTTGCAGCCCGGAAAGCCTTCAAGTCGGTCAGCAACGCCAAGCATATTGTTACACTGGAAGTTCTAGCCGATCTTCAGGCGCTGTCGTTTCGCAATGCCGCGGGACTGGGACGCGCAACCGGGAAGATTCACGCAATTCTCAATCGGGAATTCAGCCAGTATGACAATTCCCGTATTTTTCATGACGATCTGGTCCACTTTCGCAAGATTCTGTTTTCCAGTCAGCTGTTTGATGATCTGACCGTTTACTGGGAGGACTGATTAATGCTCGATCTGCCGCTTGATGCTGAACAGCTGGTGCCCCATCTCTTGCCGATGCGGATGGTTGATCGCCTGCTGGCAATTGACGGCAAGAACGGTGTTGTTGAGGCGCAGGTCGCACCTGATTGTCCATTGGTTGATAGCGCGGGTTGCCTGGACGATATAGCACTGATAGAAATGGTCGCGCAAAGCTATGCCGCTCTCAAGGGCTATCTTGACCGGATTGAGGGTAGCGCTGTGCGACAAGGCTTTCTGGTCGGGATCAAAACGTTTGTCCGTCTTGAAACCGCCATGCTGGGTGACCGTTTGCGTATTGAAATTAAAACTCTGGCCGAACTGGACGATTTTGCCGTTGCCGCAGGGAGTATATGGCGTGGTGAAACCATGGTCGGTCATGGTGAAATCAAGATCTGGATTCATTGAATGATGTTGAAAAAAATAGTTTTGACATGCCTGTTGCTGGTGACGGTTCTGCCTGGCCGGAGCCCGGCTTCAGAAAGCAGCTTGACCGCGCTTCTGACTGATTTGAAAGAGACTGCAGCCCGGACGGAGAGTTTGAGCAGCCAGTTTGAACAGAAAAAGCGCCTTGAGATTTTTGCTGAAGAGCTGACATCTCAGGGGCGCTTCGTTTATCGGAACCCAGACCGGTTGCGTTGGGAACTGCTGACTCCAGTCGCCTCCGGGTTTGTCCTCACGGGCCTGCAAGGCCAGCGCTGGAACGGTTTAAGCGGCGAGAAGAGCAGTTTTTCTGTCGCACAGGATCCGATCATGGGGATGATCGCTCAACAGTTGCTGGCCTGGGCCAGAGTCGATCTGGATTGGCTGGAAAGCCGCTATCGGATGGAATTGGAGTCGGAACAGCCGGTCAGGTTGAAACTTTACCCGCTTGATGACGGTGAAGCAGGGTTTATCGATTATTTGAATATTGTCTTCGCGGATGATCGTCGCTATGTCGCTGAAGTCTTGTTGATGGAACAGGGTGGAGACAGCACGTTGCTGCAATTTCACGATGTTGTCGTGAATGGTGTGCTGCCCCCCGATGCTTTTGAGGTTCCCGAGCTGCAATGAAGCGACCGACCACTTTGTATCAGTTTTTCAGCAGCGCCGCGGATGGTTGATTGTTCTGTTGATCCTCCTGTTGGGAGGGGCCGCCTGGGTCCTTTCGCAGGTGAAAATCGAAGACAGTATTGCGGCCATGCTCCCCGATGGAAAATCACGGGTTGCGAATGATTTTCACCTGCTGCAGCAAGCGCCTTTTGCCCGCAAAGTGGTTATTTCTCTGGCTGCCGATCCCACTGTTGAATTGGACCAGCTGTTGGAGGCCACTGACCGGCTGGGTGCCGCTTTGCCCGCTGAGCTGTTCGGCAATATTCTCAGTGGTCCGGATACAGGCAGTTCAGGACAGATGTTTCGTCAGTTGGGGGATTATTTGCCCCGGCTGCTTGATGCCGACGATTTGAAGGAACTTGAAAGGCGTTTAAGCCCTGAGCAGATTGACGCCCGCCTGGCCGATTCCCTGGCCCAGTTGCTTCAACCGCAGGGCGTTGCTCTGAAGAATGCTATCCGCAAAGATCCGCTGCAGCTGAAGGACCTGGCTTTGAGAAAACTGGTTCACCTGAATCCTATTCCCGGTGTCAGGTTGAAGCAGAACCATTTTGTCAGTGTCGATGGCCGTCACAGCCTGTTACTGGCCGATACCCCGATTAAGATAACCGATGCTGCCGGGGCCAAGGCGCTGATCGATGCTTTCGACAAAGCAAGGGGGGAGCTTCCCGAAGGATCACGACTCAATTGATCAGTGGTCATCCATATACGCTGGCTAACAGCCGGGTGATTCAGGCGGACATGAAACGGGTACTGATGGTTTCCGGCATCGGCATTTTGCTGCTGTTTTCACTCTTTTGCGGTCACTGAAGGCCCTGGCGGTTTATCTGCTGCCTCTGTTCAGTATAATGATCGGACTATTGGTCACGGCAGTCTGGTCGGGTCCGCTGTCCGGAATTACGGTTGGCTTTGGCGCCGTGCTGTTGGGAATTACCATCGATTTCGGTCTGCATGTCTACTTCGCCCTTCTGTATGGTGAGGGCAGCGGTCCGGAACAGCGGCTTGCAGCGGTGTCCCGGCCGGTTCTGTATGGTGGTTTTACTTCGTTGGCCGCATTTTCCGTGTTGCTGTTTTCCGCTCTTCCGGGACAACGGCAGCTGGCGATTTTTGCCATCGCTGGAATTATTTCCGCACTGTTGCTGGCTTTGATCGTACTGCCTCACTTTATCGGCACACAGAAAACAGGATCGGTACTGCCACGGCATACGTTCCGACGACATATCTATGATCGCTTGCCCGGTTTGCGTATTGTCGTGCTTGTGGTCTGGTTTGTGGGGGTCGGATGGGCTGCCTGGCAGGCACAGAACCTGGCGGTCAATGGTGAATTGAAACAGCTCAGCTATCTCCCCCGGGAGATCGTGCAGGCCGAGCAGCAGTTAAGCGAATACTGGGGGAATATGCGTGGGCGGGCCCTGCTGTTTGCCGAGGGAAGAACCCTGGAGGAGGCTCTGGAGCGTAATGAGCAGGCCTGGGGTGTTCTGGGAGAGCAGGGATTACAAAACGTTTCCGTCAGTCTGGCTCCTTTGCTGCCCACAGCGAAACACAGCGGAAGCGTCTCCTGCTTTGGGAAAAATTTTGGCAACAGCATAAAGCGACAACCCTGGAACTGTTTCAGACCCGTGGTCAGAAATATGGATTTTCCCCCGCCGCTTTTGAGCCGTTTCAGGCGCTATTGGATCAGACTCCGCCGGAGCTTGACCTGCAACAGCTGAAACTCTGGGGGCTGGAGCGGATACTGGATGGGTTGGTTGTGAAAACAAAACAGGGCTATCAGCTCATTACCTTGATCCCCGACGAGCATGCGGTCATGACCGCGCTGGAGGCTGAGTTTGCTGGAACTTCAGGCCTGACCCTGGTGTCTCAGGGGCGTTTTGGACGGCAGCTCAGCGCTGAAATCGGCACGGACTTCAGCCGCTTTATCAGTTTTGCCGGTATCGTGGTGGTGTCGCTGCTGATTCTCCTGTTCAGGAAATTGACCAATGTGCTACTGGCCCTGTTGCCTGTACTGAGTGGATTGGTGGTGATGTTTGGCTGTATGGGGGCCATGGGACTGGAACTGAACCTGTTTAACGTGATCGCCTCCATTCTGATTATCGGCCTGGGAGTTGATTATGGGATTTTCATGGTCTGCCACAATCAACAGGAGCTCGATCTGGCATCGTCTCGGGCTGTTCTGGTGTCCGGTTTGACGACCCTGGTCGGCTTTGGTGCCCTGGTTCTGGCCCGCCATCCCGCCATGTACTCTATCGGTATTACGGTTCTTCTTGGGATCAGCGCAGCCGTCCCTACCGCTATTTTGTCATTCCGGCATTCAGGCCGAAGAGGAACTGATGCGCAGGATTTTCGCCGCCTTATGTGTTGGAATACTGATGGCCTGCACTCCAACGGTTTCACGGCAGGAGCTCCCGACCGATTGTTTGATTGAGGGCGACGCGACCGGGATTATCGCTGATCATTGGCTCAATGTCGGTAGTATCTGGCGCTTGCGACAGTCGGCTTTACTGGAAATAGGTCCGAAAAAATTCCGCTGGAAGGTTTTTGCGTCTCGACCTGGAACAAAAGACGGCGCGCTGCTGGCGATGAATGAAATGGGGTTGATCCTGTTTGATCTGGAACTGGATGAGCAGGGACAGATTTTGAGGCGGGCTATCCCACAGCTGCAGCAAATAAATGGTTTTGATCAGGGAATTGCCCAGAGCCTGCGCCAGATCTTCTTTCAGCCGCAGCCAGATGTGAATGATCATGTCGAACAGGGAGACAACCGCTATCGGGTGTGGCGGACACTGCCAGGTGGCAGCGTTAGTTTTGTCTTCGATTGCCGGGGGGATTTACGCCGCACCCGGCTGAACGCCGAAGAAGGCGATTGGCGGGTGATTTATGAACAGTACCGGGGTTATTACGGCCGGCGTCTGCCGGATCAGATCGTTCTCAATGACTACCGCTATGGTCTTAAACTGACCCTGTGGATGCGCGAGGTGAAACAGGAACCATGAACAGGATGTGTCAGGAAATTGAAGCCTCAGCACTGGGGGCATTAGGTGTGACAGAAGCAGGAGGTCAGCGCAGTTTTCAGTTCAGTCAGGATTTTATCGGTTTCAGAGGACACTTTCCTGGCTACCCGATCCTGCCGGCGGTTCTGCAAATGCTGATGGCACAGCGGGTGGCAGAACAGCTCACAGGTCAAAAACTGCGCTTCCTGAGCTTGAGTCGGGCTAAGTTTTCGGAACAGTTACGCCCTGATGTCCGTATTGATGTTCAGGTGCAGTGCAGTGAAGAGGGGGATCATTATCTGTGTCGCTGTGAGCTGTACAGTGAAAAAAACGTGCGGCCGGCTTTACGCTGGTGCTCGGTAAAGGATAGTTTATATGAAAAAAGCCTATTTTCGTCAGCAGGAGGGAGCGCCGTCGGCGTTACGCTGCAGCGTTGAGAGAATTGTCCGTTTTGAAGAGGTCGATCCTCTGGGGATTGTCTGGCATGGTCGCTATCCCAGCTACTTTGAAGATGGCCGGGTCCTGCTCGGTGAAAAGTACGGTATCGGCTACATGGATTTTTACCACCAGGGCATCGTTGCGCCGATTAAACAGATGCACGCTGATTATCAGCGTCCTTTACGCTTCGGTGAACTGTTTACCATCGAAGCGATCCTGCACTGGAGCGATGCGACACGACTGAACCATGAATTTATCCTGCGCAATGAAAAAGGGGAGGTGACGACGACCGGTTATTCGGTTCAGCTATTCATGGATAAGGATGAAAATGTCCTGATGCTGCCTCCTCCTTTTTATGAGCAATTTCGCCAGCGCTGGCTGCACGGAGAGTTTGCGTGAATAAGGTTGTTATCAGCAGGGCCGCTATCCTGACCGCACTGGGGGAAGGTCTCGACCCTTTGTGGCAGGGCGTTGTTGCAGGGGCAGACCGGTATTGCCGAACTGAAGCGCTTTGACTGCCATAATTATATTTCCCGTTATGCGGCCTGTATAGATTACCTTCGGGCCCCTGACAATGGCTCGCTCCTTGATGATATGCTGGAGAGGGTCGCCGTCCAGATGGACGGTCTACCAGCCGACTGCCGTTTGTTGGTTGCATCGACAAAGGGGGAAATCGATCGTTTGACCACCGCCAGTCGCCAGCAGACTCAGATTCCCGAGACTGTTCTGTTTGAACCGATGGTCGGCAAAGTTGCCCGGCGGTTTGGATTGAGTGACGTCGGCTGCAATATCAATGCGGCCTGTGCTTCATCGACCATCGCCGTCATGCGCGCGGCAGCATGATCAAGGCAGGACAGGCCGATGCCGTGCTGGTCTATGCCGCTGATTTAGTCAGTGAATTTGTGTTTTCCGGTTTTTCCGCTCTGCAGGCCCTGTCGGGAGATTATTGCCGGCCCTTCGATCGGCAGCGTAAAGGGCTGAATCTGGGAGAGGCGGGGTCGCTTTGCTCCTGATGAGTGAAGAACGGGCACTCAAGAGCGGAGAGACGCCTTTGGCTTATGTCGCCGGGTGGAGCGCCGCCAATGACGCTCACCATGTGACGGCACCGGCCCGTGATGGTTGTGGTTTGATCCAGGCCTGCCGTCAAGCTCTGGAGATTGCCGCCATCGGTGCCACGGAGATTGCCGCAATTAACGCCCACGGCACCGGAACAGTTTACAATGATGCGATGGAGTTGACAGCCTTTAACTCCGTCTTTGACGGGACTCTTCCTCCTCTGCATGGGATCAAAGGGAGTCTCGGCCATTGCCTGGCGCTGCCGGAGGGGTTGAAATTGCCGTTGCCTGTCGGGCTCTGCAGGAGCAGCAGTTGCCGGGCACTGTCGGTTGTCTGCTGCCCGAAGAGGCCGGCCAGGGGAGATTGAGTCCCTCTGCTCAAGCGTTTAAAGGAGATTACCTGCTCTGCAGCAACTCAGGGTTTGGTGGGATTAACGGCGTGGTGATTCTGCAAAAGGGGCAACAATGAAAGCTTGGATCAAGGGGATGGGTTGGGTGACTGCTGCCGGCTTCGGTCAGGGAGCTGAGACTGAAAAATCCGTTCTGTCCGGGAGAACCGGTTATTCCAACCCGCAAGCAGGTTTTTGACAAGCCGGACATGCGCTTTGGACGACTCGATCAGTTTTCACGGATCGGCCTGGCGGCCATTGCTTTTTGCCTGCGCGACGCCAAGCAGGAGAGGTGGGAAGAAAAACGACCGATCGGTATCGTTGCCGCCAGCCGTTTCGGTTGCCTGCAGACCGATCTGTCCTATCTGCAAACGATGCTTCCCGAGCAGGGGAAGCTGGCCAGTCCCAACCTCTTCGCCTATACCTTGCCCAACTGTTTTTTGGGTGAAGCCGCATTGCGCTTCGGCTTGAGTGGCAGTTCACTGGTCCTGAATCAGCAGGATGACAGCAGACTGGCGGCAATCCGTTTTGCGCTGGAGGAATTAGCGTGGAGCAGCCAGGACGGGATTCTGGCCGGTGTCAGTGATCTTCATCCGCCCGCAGATGTCGACAATAAAGGCAACTGCCCGGGCAGTCTCTTTCTGTTGTTGGAAAGAACTCCCCAGCCAGAGGGTTACGGCGAAGTCAAATTGGAAGGCGGCAGGATTCTGTTCAATGCCGTTGACGTTGAAAGTTTGGATATATTGATCGCTGCCTGCCTGGCGGCAAAAATAGCTGAGACAGAGTCTTTCTGTTTTTGGTAAAGGAGTAAGCAGCATGAGAATGGAACTGATCTATCCACGCTGGCCCAAGTTGGACCGGCAGACTGAATTTCACTTGCCGCCACACGGCCCTGTGGTTTTTGCCGCTGCGATGCCCGATTCAGTCGATATCAATTTCACAGACGAAAATTTGCAGAAGATCGATTTTGATGTCGACTGCGATCTGGTGGCCATTTCAACCATGCTGACCTCGCAGTTGCCGCGCGCCTTTGAGGTGGCAAATGAGTTCAGGCAGCGTGGTAAAAAAGTCATCTTCGGTGGAATTTCGACCATGTTGCACGCCGAAGAGGTTCAGCTGCATGCCGATGCGATCTTTCTGGGCGAAGTTGAAGGGCGCTTCCAGCAGGTTCTGGATGACCTGGCTCGCGGTGAACTCAAGCCGCGCTACGATTACATGCACAACCATCCCGATATTAATCTGGTCGGAACCGCGCGACGGGATATTCTGGAGCGTGAGTTGTACAATTATCGCGGTGTCCAGATGCTTGATCTGGTTCACGCTTCGCGCGGATGCAAATTCAACTGTTTCCCCTGTTGCACCGGTTATCTGGGAGGGAAGACCTTCCGGCCGCGACCGATCGACAAAGTGATTGAAGAGATGGAGGCGATTCAGAACAATCGCATGTTCATCGTCGATAATTCCCTGGCCCAGGATCGTCAGTGGTTGATCGATCTGTTCACAGAAATGGCGCCGTTGAAAAAGAAGTGGGTGTCCCACCCGATACTGGATGATCCTGAAGTCCTCAAACTGGCGGCCGATGCCGGTGCTGGTACGTTTATCAGGCTGTCTTTGATACCTCGGACACGATCAGAAACAGGGTCAAGCGGCTGAAAGATCATGGCATCGGGATAGAAGGAACGATTATCCTCGGCACTGACGATCAGACCGAAGATGATATCAAGCGGTTGGTCGATTTTTTGATTGAAATCGAACTGGATGTTGCCGAGTTTACCATCATGACTCCCTTTCCAAAGTCACCGATACGGGCGCAGATGGAAAAGGAAGGGCGGATTCTGTCAAATGACTGGCTTAAATATACCGCCGACAAGGTCGTTTTTCAGCCCAAGCATATGACGCCGGAAAAACTGCAGGAAATGTACTATTACGCCTGGGATACCTTTAATGCCGACAGCGGTCATCAGCTTAAGATGGGAGAGCTGTTCAAACAGGTTATCCGCAGGGAGATGGATGATGGCACCTACCACCGCTATAATCCGCGCAAGCGTCGGCTTTTCAAAAGGCTGAAGCATGAGTCGGGTCTTTTTCATCTCCAGCAACAGGGCGACCGATCCATACCCGGTTTATCCCTTGGGGATGGCTGTTGTCAGCGGTGCTCTGGTTGCTGCCGGACATCAGGTGGAACAGTATGACTATCTGGTTCGGGGAATTCCCTGAGCTTCTTGCCGCAGAGGTCAAGGCTTTCGATCCGGATGTTGTCGCGATAACCCTGCGCAACATCGATAACGTCGACTCATTCAGTGGTGACGATGGCTGGTACCTGAAGGAAGCCAGGGCCCTGGTTGCCGATCTGCGCCGTTATAGCGAAGCACCGATCGTTGTCGGCGGACCGGCTTTGACGATCCTGCCGGAGGAGATCGCCACCTACCTGGACGTTGACCACGCCGTTATCGGTGAAGGGGAAATTTCATTCCCGCGTCTGATTGATGATCTGGCGGCGGGACGCCCGGTCGATCGTATCGTTCGCCGTGGCGAGCCTTTAGCGGGGCAGCTTTTCAGCAGTCCGTTATTGCAGCAGGAACTGGTCGACTTTTACCTGAAACAAAGCGGTATGGTCAACCTGCAAACCAAGCGTGGTTGCCCCTATCGATGCAGCTACTGCTCCTATCCTCATCTGGAAGGGAAGCATTTCAGGCGCCGGGACCCGCAGCAGGTTGTTGACGAACTGAAGAAAATGAAGCGCGACCATAATGTCAAGCGTGTCTTTTTCACCGATTCGGTCTTCAACGATCCTGCTGGAGACTATCTGGAACTGGTGGAGGAAATGCTGCGCAACGATCTGGCTATGGAGTGGGCGGCCTTCTTCCGTCCTCAGGGACTTAAGCGCACTGAGCTGGCATTGATGAAGCGGTCAGGACTCTATGCTCTCGAACTGGGAACCGATGCCGGTGCCGACAGAACTCTGGCCGGTATCGATAAAAAACTGACCTTCAATGAAATTCTGGAGGTTAATCAGGCCTGTCTGGATGAGCACCTGCCCGCGGCTCATTTCGTCATGTTCGGCGGCCCGGATGAAGATCGCGAATCCTTGACCGAGGGGCTTGAAAATATGGAGGCATTGGGAGCTTCAGTGGTGTTCGCTTTTTCCGGAATTCGAATCCATCCGGGCGCTCCCTTGCATCAGCGGGCTATCGACGACGGTATCATCGGCGAGGACACCTCGTTACTGAAACCGGTCTATTATTTCTCTCCGCAGATCGATCGAGAGTGGATGGAGGCGGAGCTGAAAAAGAATTTCAAAGCTCGTAAAAATCGTATTTTCCCGCCGTCTGCTGGTTTGCAGCGGATGACGGTGATGCGTGACTTCGGTTTCCGCGGACTGATGTGGGATCATCTGATACGTTTTCCGAAAAATGTGGGTAACAAATAAAGTGAGTCATGAGTGACAATGTTGAATGAGAAAACATACTGTTGCTGCATCCACTCGGCTACGAGGTTGAAGCGGCCAGGCAGGATATTTCGCGCAAGGCGAACATCATGCCACCGCTCGGACTGGCCAGTATTGCCGCCTATCTGGATCGGGCAGGCTTTAACAGTACCATTCTCGATTGCTATGCCCATCCTGACGCCGATGTCCGGTTGACGGATATCCTGCGGCGCGAGCATCCGGCTTTGTTGGGCATCAGCTGTACGACGGCCAGTTTTCATGACGCTGTCCGCCTGACGGAGTTGGCCAAGGCGGAACTGCCTGCTCTTCGAGTCGCCTTTGGCGGCCCTCATGTCTCAGCCTTGAAGGAGCAGGTTCTCTCCTTTTCTCCTCTGATCGACTATGCGGTCATCGGTGAGGGTGAGCAGACCATGCTGGAACTGGCTCAACTGGGGCAGGACGAAGCCGCAGATGTCGGTGGAGTGGTCTGGCGCAGTGTCGATGGAAGTCTGGTTGATAACGGTTATCGCAGCGATATGCTGGTGCTTGATGAACTGCCCTTTCCGGCCTATGAAAAGCTGGAAGGTTATCCCGATGCCTATAAACTTCCGATCTTCAATTACCCCAAAGCGCCGAACAGCAGCTGTATCTCCAGTCGCGGCTGCCCCTACAGCTGCAGTTACTGTGATCGCAGCGTGTTTCAGCGCACGTTCAGATACAATTCGGCCGATTATCTCTATCGCCACCTGCTTTACCTGAAAGAGCGCTTCGGGTCAGACACATCAATTTCTACGATGATCAGTTCACCTTTCATCGCGGTCGGTTGAAGAATTCTGCCGTATGATGATCGATCAACCGCTGGGCATGACCTTTAACTGTGCCGTGCGGGCGGAGCATGTCGATCGCGAACTGTTGCAGTTGATGAAAGCCGCGGGGTGCTGGATGGTCAGCCTCGGAATCGAGAGTGGCGATGAACAGCTGCTGGCTCAACATCGCCAGAATGCCAACCTTGATCTGCTGTCTGAGACCATCCGGACGATTAAGGCCTGCGGCATCCGCACCAAAGGCTTATTGATGATGGGTCTGCCGGGGGAGACTGAACAATCGATCCGGCGCAGCATGGATTATGTCTATTCTCTGCCGATCGATGACTTTAACCTGGCCAAGTTCACGCCGTTTCCCGGTTCGCCGATCTACGAAAAAATCGATCAGCTTGGATTCTTTGATGAAGACTGGCCAAAGATGGACTGCATGCATTTTCAATTTATTCCGGAGGGAATGAACAAGGCTCAACTGGAAAAATTGTTTATCCAGTTTTACAAGAATCACTTTCGCCGCAATCGCGTGCTGTGGGGATATGTCACCATGCTGTGGAAATCACCCGACAGCTGGCTGCGCTTTGCGGCGAGCGCCGGGCAGTTTATCCGTTTTGCCCTGAGTAACAAGCGCTATGGCGACTCCTGAACCGATGCCCCGGATTCTCGTTGTCATCCCCGTCTACAACCACGGCGTCACCTTGCGTCAGGTTGTCGAAGGGGTCCTGACCCGTCATGACCGGGTTCTGGTGGTTGATGATGGCAGCAGACCGCCGGTCAAAGACTCAATTGCCGATCTGCCGGTTGAGCTGTTACAGCACCCGGAAAACAGGGGCAAGGGCGCGGCATTATTGGCTGCTGCCGAATGGGGAATAGAGCGGAACTTCAGCCACATGGTCTGTCTTGATGCTGATGGACAGCATGATCCTGCCGATCTGCCGACCCTGCTGGCTGCTGTTGACGAACACCCGGAGGCCGTGATCGTTGGCCATCGTGACTTTGATCAACAGGCGATCCCCGGCTCATCGCGGTTTGGGCGGCAGTTTTCCAACTTCTGGCTGCGCCTGCAAACCGGCAGTCAGTTGAAAGACAGTCAGAGTGGTTTTCGGGCCTATCCGCTATTTATTTTTCAGAAGCTGACTTTCTGGACCCGGCGCTACAATTTTGAAGTGGAAGTCCTGGTTCGCAGTGCCTGGGCCGGAGTGGAGTTGCGGGATGTCGATATCTCGGTCTATTATCCTCCCGGGATGAAAGGATTTCCCACTTTCGCGGTTTTATGGACAACTGGCGTTTAACTCTGCTCAATACGCATTTGACCATGCGTTCAATTGTCCCCTGGCCGCATCGCAAGATTTTGAAGGCAGAGAGCGGGAGCAGGTGAAAGCGCTGTCGGTGATTCATCCTCTGCGTTCGATCCGGCAGTTGTTGCGAGAAAACAGCTCGCCGCAGAAACTCGCCATTGCTGCCGCCGTCGGGATCGTTCTGGGAACCTTGCCGCTACTGTTTTGCCATACCATCGCCATCCTTTTTGTGTGCGGGTTTTTCCGTCTCAACAAGGTTGCCGCGATCAGCAGCAGCCAGCTTTGCATGCCGCCGATTGTCCCGGCGCTGTGTATTGAGTTGGGGTATTTTTTACGCACCGGCAACTGGCTGACTGAATTTTCAATGCAGACCCTGGGCTATCAGGCGATGCAGCGTTTATATGAATGGTTTCTCGGTTCCCTGATTCTGGCACCCGTACTGGCCCTGGTGGTGGGTGGTGTGACCCTGATTCTGGCTCAACTGGTAAGCAGGAAAGATGCAGAAGAAGTCTGTTGACAGAGAAGACGGCGAACAGGTGAACTGGAGCAGCCGCAGTATCGGCAAGAACTGGCAACACCAGTTTTTTACCTGATGATTCGTCTCGGGGGCGCAGGCTGGCTTACCTGGTGCTCTATTTCATCGTCGCCTATTACGTTTTGTTCAGTCGTCTGGCCAGATCCAGGGCCGAACATTATCTTAAACGGCGCTTTCCGCAGTCGACTGGAGTGCAAAGATTATGGCATAGCTATCGCCTGATTCTGGCTTTCGGCAAAGTGCTGATCGACCGGGCCGTGGTGGGGATCATGGGCCGGACAGTTTTGAAATCTGTCTCGATGCCAAAGAAGAGCTGATGAAACTGCGCGATGAGAATCGCGGCATGATCCTGATGGCTGCTCATGTCGGCTGCTGGCAGGTGGCCATGTCGGCACTCGACTTTTTGGAGCGACCGGTCAATATGCTGATGCGTCAGGACGCGGGTGATATCGACCGTCATTACTTTGAGCACGCCGGGATTGAATGTCCCTACCGGACTATCGACCCGACCGGTTACCTGGGCGGCACTCTGGAGATGATGGGGGCGCTGAAGCAGGAACAGATCGTCAGTGTCATGGGGGATCGTTTGCTCGGCAGTGATCGCAGCAGCATTGCGATCAAGTTTTGGGCGAAGATGTCTATCTGCCGTTCAGCGCTTATAAAATTGCATCAGCTACGGGGGCACCGGTCGTTGTCTTTTTACCAGCAAGGAAGGGCCGACCAGCTACAGCCTGAAGCTGGCCAAGGTTATCCGAGTACCGGAGCTGCCGGGTCGCAAGGCCGAGACATTCCGCCGCTATGCGGTCGAGTTCGGCGAAGTGCTCGAAGATTACTGTCGCGAACACCCGTATCAGTTTTTAATTTTTTTGACCTGTGGTCTAAACCACAGCAACAGCCACAGCCACAGAACAACCGTGACTATAAGGAGCAATAATGGAAATCAAAGCAAAGCTTAAGCAGGTTCTGATTGAAGAGCTGAATCTGGAGGACCTGGAGCCGGAGGAAATTGAAGATGATGCACCGTTGTTCGGTGACGGATTAGGCTCGATTCCCTTGACGCCGTAGAGCTGGTTGTTGTTATTCAAAAGCATTTCGGTGTTGAGATCAAAGATATGGACGAAGGGCGTCCCGCCCTGCAGTCGATCGATACTCTGGCCGCTTTCATTGAGGAAAAACAGAAGAAATGAGCCACGCAGTTGCCATCAGCGGCGCCGGATGTCTTTGTGCTGCCGGGATGACGTTGAACGACTCCCTGCAGTCAATGCTTCAGGGAAGGCGCAACCCTCAACCTCCGGCGGCCTTTAAAACCAGCCATCCCGAGACCTTTCCGGTTTTTGAGATCCGTCGTGATCTTCCTGCGCCGGGAAATGATGACGAACTGTTAAGGACGACCCGACTGGCGCTCAGTGCCGCGATGGAAGCTCTGGCTGATGCCGGGCTGACTGTGGGCACTTTACAGGGGCTGAAGGTTGGGGTCTGCGTCGGCACAACCGTCGGCAGCGCCATGAACAATGAGGATTTCTACCGCGATTTCCGTAACGGCGAAGACCCCTCGATGGCGCCGATTGAACGCTATCTGCGCAGCAACCCGGCTGCTGCCGTCGCTCGTCACTTTAAGCTTGACGGCCCCTGCCAGGTGGTTGTCAACGCCTGTTCGTCCGGTACCGATGCCATCGGGATCGGGGCGGCGTGGGTCCGGGCCGGGCTCTGCGATATTGCTTTGGTCGGTGGCGCTGACGAACTCTGCCGGACAACTTACAATGGCTTTTCCTCATTGATGATTACGGCCAATGAACCCTGTCGTCCCTTTGATGCCAACCGGAAAGGTTTGAATCTTGGTGAGGGGGCAGGGATGCTGGTGCTGGAAAGCGAGTCATCTCTGGCAAAGCGGGGTAAAATACAGCGCGGGTTTGTCCTCGGCTATGGCAGTGCGACAGATGCTTACCATCTGACCGCGCCTCATCCAGACGGAGTCGGTCTGCGGCGGGCTGTCGGCGAGGCCTTGAGCATGGGCAATGTGAAAGCTTCAGAGCTGGCCTTTATCAATGCCCACGGTACCGGAACGCCGGACAATGACCGGGTTGAAAGCAGGGTTCTGGCCGATCTGTTTCCCCAAATTCCGTTCGTCTCCACCAAATGTTATACCGGCCATACCCTGGGTGCTGCCGGAGCTATTGAAGCAGCTCTCAGTCTGGCCTGCCTGGAACAGGGGAAGATTCCGGCCAACATTGGCTTCAATGACCAGGACCCTGAACTGCCGACCTGTCCCTCCAGCCAGATAGTCAGTTTCTGTGGTCGCTTTGCTCTGTCTGAATCGCTTGCCTTTGGTGGTAATAATGCTGCCGTACTGATCGGGTTGGAGGTAGCGCGATGAAAGCTCTCAAAATCAACGGCCTCGGACTGGTTGGCGGTTTCGGTTGCGGCAAGCAGGATCTGCTGACCGCTTTGGCTGAACGGCGCTGTCATCCCGGTCAGGTCGAATTGCGAGGACAACAGTTTCCACTGTATCAGGCCGATACCGATGCCCTTGAAAATCATCTGAATAAACGGGCGTTGCGGCGTATCGATCACTTTTCCCGTCTGGCGCTGCTCGGCGCTTTTCAGGCCCTGGAAGATGCGGGACAGCCTGATTTGGACCGCAGTCGCCTCGGTGTTGTGGTCTGTTCAGGTTTCGGTGCTCTGTCGACAACGTTCAAGTTTCTCGACTCGGTCCTCGAAGATGGTGACGCTTTTGCCTCGCCGACGGCATTTTCCAATTCGGTCCATAATGCTGCTGCAGCGCATATTTCGATGCAGCTCAAGATTACCGGCCCCAGCCTGACCGTCAGTCAGTTTGATCAATCACTGGTGTCCGGCCTGTTGACCGCCCGGCAGTGGCTGGATGAAGGACGGGTTGACGCGGTTCTGCTCGGTACGGTTGATGAGTACTGTTCAGTTCTGGGGTATTGTTGGGAACGTTTTTCAGCTGGCCGCGAGCAAACCGGTATGAATCCATTTGATACCTCCCGGAACACGGCAATTGCCGGTGAAGGGGCGGCATTCTTTCTGCTTCAGCCGGACAATGCGGGAGGAGAAGGCTATGGTCTGATCAAGCAGATCGAGATGGGGAATCTCAGCCTCAGCCGGCCGCAGTTGAAGGCGAACCCTCTGCTGCTTAATTGCGACGGTCACCAGGCCAGTGGAAAAATATATCAGCAACAGCTGGTGGGAGATCAGCCGGTCGTCTGCTATACTCCGCTCTATGGTGCATCCCCCGTTGCCCCGGCCTTTGATCTGGCCGTGGCGCTCCTGGCTGTAAAGCGGGGAAAACTGTTCCCATCCGTTGCCGAAGCAGGGCAGTCGATCGGGCATGTCGCCAGCGCCCCGCTCAGCTGTTCGAGCCTGAGTTGTCTGCGTTACGGTCTGGGGGGCGATTATGGTGCTGTCCACCTGAGTGAAGCTGCGATTAACATGGGACGCTTGTCGTTTGGATTGCTGTTGCTTTCTCTCCTGCTACTGACTTCTGAAGCGCGGGCCTTCTCGTTGCAAGAGCCGCAAAAACGGGGGTGGGGATTGTGCTCGGAAGAAGCTATGACCCCTCGCCGACGGTTAGTTTTATTCAATTGAATCTGATGGCACTCTATGACTACGAGCAGATTTTTGCCCATCGCGCCCCTGAGGCATTAAGGTTTAAACTGGAAGCCAACCTTGGTCTGGCTGACGATTCCGATCCACGTCTTCTGGCGTCGATCAATTTTTTTTGCCCTCTATTATCTGGACCGGTTCAAGACGGCGGCTTTCCGTCCCTATGTTGAAGGGGGAGCGGGGGTGGTCTACAGCGATTTTCAGGTGAAAGATCAGGGGATGCGGATAAATTTCAATCCGCAAATCGGGGTTGGGGCCGAGTTGCAGGTGGGCGATGGGCGCAGTTGCTTCGGCGCTGTACGGGCCTGGCATCTGTCGAACAGCGGCTTGCACAAGGACAATCGCGGCATCAATGCTGTGACTCTGCAACTGGGTGTCCATTTTTAATTTAAAGAGAAGGGGCGGTTGTTTTTTCAACCGGAAATAAAGAATGAAACATTGGTTGGCGCTGCTGTTTATCTTGTTCATTTTGTTACCGGCTGTCTGCTTGGCTCAGCTTGACCGGAGCGAAGAAATTGCCGAACTTATGATCGGGATCGAGTCGGTCAGTCAAACCCAGAGGGTCAATGCCGCAAAGATCATCTCCCGCTCCGGTCTACAGGATCAGGAACTTTATGCAAAGCTTGCTGCGATCCTTGAAGCGGGTTACCGCCGGCCTTACGAAAAAGACCACGCAGATGAAATGGCCTGGATGTGTAAAGCTCTGGCCGCTTCAGGAGACTCGCAGTACATGGCGTTCTTTGAACGGATCATGAAAGAGTCTCCCAGTGTTAAAATTCGACGCTACGCCCGTCAGAGTTCCGAACTACTTGAGCAATATGCCCAACGCAGCCAGGTTCTGAATGCTACGGATCATTGGGACGAGAGCTTAAGTGCCGAAGATAATCGCCTGATAAGCATGTTGCGCTCAGACGATCTTGGCCTGAAGAGAGATGCGGCAAAATGATTGTCAGGAGCGTCGGCAACGACGCAAAAGTTTACGCTGCTGCCGCTCTGGCGTTGCAGGGTATGGCCCAACAGATCAAAATCGATTCGCTGTATGTCGACACCATGGCCTGGCTGTGCAAGGCTCTGGCAGCTTCAGGTGACAGTGATTATATCGCCGATCTCAAGGCCCTCCACGATGGAACGGACAATTACAAATTGAAAACTTACACCAAGAAGGCGATCAGGGCGCTGAACTAGCCCGGCCAGAGGAACGTGTCGAATGAAACAGCAGGATGTGCCTCAGGATGCCGCTATTTTAGAACAGCAGAGTGCGATCAGCTATGCCGTCGATGATGACGGGCGCTATGTGCTGACCCCCAGCGCCGGTTGGGATCCGTCCAACCTGGCCAATATTCAGGCCTGGCAGTTGATTGCCGAGGAAATCGAGGCGGCTCTCACCGCTATCCGCAGTGGCAAGGCCAGTCCCCTGTTGTTTCATATGGTCCGTAACCAGATGGATGCGGCGCTTCTGGCGCGCTATGTCCGCCTGTCGCGCTGGCGGGTCAAACGCCATCTGCAGGCCAAACACTACGCTCAACTGACAGCCGAACTGCGTCAGCGCTATGCCGCAGTGTTCAGGATTTCAGAAGATACTCTCGATCTTCTGCCCGAAAGAGTTGATTTGCCGGTTGCGCTGGAACAAGAGGAATAACTAGATACTGTGAAGATCAATTTCAATCATCGCCAGTCCGCCCACTGTGAAAGTGGCGTCACATCCAATCTGATGACGCATCATGGCCATCCGATTTCCGAAGCATTGGCTTTCGGCATCGGTGGCGGTCTTTTTTCGGCTACTTCCCCATGGTCAAAATCAATCATCTTCCGCTGATCACCTTTCGCAGTTCACCGGGAGCGATCTTTAAAAGAGCTGCTTACAGGTTGGGTTTGGATGTCAAGGCACAGAGGTTCCGCAACCAGGACCGTGCGATGCAAGCGCTTGATGCCGCTCTGGCACAGGGCATACCGATGGGTCTGCAGACGGGGGTCTACTGGTTACCCTACTTTCCGGCCGCGTTGCGTTTTCACTTTAATGCCCATAACCTGGTTGTCTTCGGCCGCGACGGCGATGAGTACCTGATCAGTGACCCGGTTTTGAAGGGCCGGTTCGCTGTCCACGTGAAGATCTGCAACGAGCCCGGTTTGCCGAAGGGGCCCTGGCACCGAAAGGGCGGATGTATTGGCTGGCCCAAGTGCCGGAGCAACTTGAGCTTCAAAAAGCTGTGCGTAAAGGGATTACAGAAGTTGTCAATCGGATGGTGCGTGCTCCTGTGCCCTTGATCGGTGTGCGCGGAATTCGCTTGCTGGCCAAACAGCTGGAGGGCTGGCCTGAAAACTTGGGGACAGGCGGGCGACTTTGCACCTGGGGCATCTGATTCGCATGCAGGAGGAGATCGGCACCGGAGGAGGAGGTTTCCGTTTTATCTATGCCGCTTTCCTGCAGGAGGCTGCACAGATCCTCGCTCGACCGGAACTGGTTGACCTGGCAGCTGAAATGACCGAAATCGGTGATCTGTGGCGACAGTTTGCTCTGCTCGGTGCCCGCAATTGCAAGGGGCGCAAGGGAGCTAATTCCAGTTATCCTGCCTTGGCCGAACTGTTGCGTGAATGCGCCCGGCGTGAAGAGACCCTGCTTCGCAGGCTGATAAAGGACATTGCCTGATGGCGATCGCATCAACAGGTGAGCCTCTGCTCTATGCCGATAATCTGGTTTTTCGTTATCCAGGGGCGGTGGCCAATGCTTTGGATGACTTTACGATGCAGGTTCCTCGTGGCCAGGTTTTTGGTCTGCTGGGGCCTAACGGTGCCGGTAAAACCACAGCCATTTCGATCATGTGTACCCTGATGAGGCCAGCTCGGGGGGGGTGAAACTGGCAGGTGTGGATGTTTTGAAGCAGGCAAAAAAGATTCGCTCTCTGATTGGGCTTGTCCCTCAGGATATCGCCCTTTATCCGACTTTGAGCGCGCGCGAAAATCTTCACTATTTTGGCCGTTTGCATGGCCTCCAGGGGGAACATCTCAGACAGCGGACCGAAGATTGTCTGAAGCTGGTCGGTCTTCTTGAGCAAGGTGATCGCTCTGTGGACACCTATTCAGGGGGGATGAAGCGGCGTGCCAATCTGGCTGTCGGAATTATTCATAAACCGCAATTGCTGTTTCTTGATGAACCGACGGTGGGGATAGATGCTCAGTCGCGCAACATGATTATTGAAAACCTGATCAGGTTGCGAGAATCGGGGATGACCATGGTCTACACGACCCATTATATGGAAGAGGCACAGCAACTCTGTGCCCGTATCGCTATCGTCGATCGGGGACAGGTCATTGCTGAAGGTGAGCCTCAGCGGTTAGTTTCCGACCAGCCCGCGTGCCGCAACCTGGAAGAGCTGTTCCTGCATTTAACCGGTCGTCAGTTACGGGACTGATGCGATGAGACAATTTTTTGCGACATTTTTGAAAGATCTGTTGATTCTCTGGCGTGATCGAGCCGGTATGCTGGTTCTGTTTGTCATGCCGATGGCGCTGGTTCTGGTGGTTTCAATGGTGCAGAACAACGTCCTGGAAGCAACCGGTCAGGCCGCCGTCAAAGTCCTGCTGGTCGATATGGACCAGGGGAGGGTCGGTGAGCAGATACGGGACCGGTTGCCGCTGTCAAGCGGCTTGAAACTGATCGAAACACTTGATGGCAACCTGCTTGATGAGGAAAAAGCGCGAGCTCTGGTCGCTGCCGGAGACTACCAGTTCGGCCTGCTGATCCGGCTGGAGTCAGTGACAGCCTCGAGGCCGAAGTCACACAACAGGCCGAGCAGCTGTTTCGGACGACACCAGCAGAACAGGCCGAAACCATTGAATTGAAAGTTAAGGTCTTTTTTGATCCGACCGTGCAGGGGGTGTTCCGTACCGCCGTGCTGAGCTCTTTGAATTATGCCCTGTTCGGGTTGGAAACAGCTGAAAAGGGGCGCGAACTTTCTCAGCGGTTGAAGCAGTATTTTGGCGCCATGCAAAAGCAGAATCAGGATAAGCAGCTGCTGAACGGAAGTGCTTTGTTTACTGTCGATGAGGAGCCCGCAGGTGGAGATTCTGCCATCCGGCCAAATGCGGTGCAGCAGAATATCCCTGCCTGGTCGTTGTTCGGGATGTTCTTTATCGTCGTTCCTCTCTCTGCAGCCCTGTTGCGTGAACGTCAGGAGGGAACCCTGCGTCGGTTACTGACGATGCCGGTTTCCTATTGGGCGCTGCTGGCAGGGAAAACCATGGCTTATATCGCCATCTGTATGGTGCAGTTCTGCCTGATGCTGCTGGTGGGTAAATTTATTCTTCCGCTTTTCGGGACACCGGTCTTTAAGCTCGGTGATCAGGTTGCGGTGGTTTTTCTACTCGCCTTCTGCGCTGCGCTGGCAGCAACCGGTTATGGTCTGCTGATCGGAACTCTGGCGCGCAGTTACGATCAGGCTGCGATGTTTGGGGCTGTCTCCGTTGTGATTGCCGCCGCCCTTGGCGGAGTGATGGTGCCGGTTTATGTGATGCCGAAGGGGATGCAGCTGATCAGTCAGTTTTCCCCCTTAGCCTGGGGACTGGAGGGTTTTCTCGAGCTGTTTGCCCGAGGTGGCGGTGTTCGGGATATATGGCCGAACCTGTCAGCTCTGTGCGGCTTTTTATTGTGACGACCATGCTGTCTCTGCTGGTATTTACCCGGCGAGGACGGAGTGGTGGCTGAAATGTTTAGCGTTGGGAGATGATGTTATGTCTGAACTGGAACAACAACTGAAAGCTTAATTATCACTGCCTGTGATATCCCGGACGCACCAGAGGATTTTCCAATGATGCCCTCTTGATCGGTCCTGAATCTCCGCTGGGGCTTGATTCTCTGGATGCTGTTGAAATTGTCGTGGCGGTGCAGAAAACCTTTGGTGTGCGGATAGGTGGAGAGGACAGCAGTCGCGAGGTATTGCAATCGATTCAGACCCTGGCCGACTATATCCGCCGCGAGCAGGTGGCCTGATCTGGCAGTCGTTCGTCCTGTCATGGGGATTTGGATTTTTATAACCCGGGCCACTTCGGCCATTTATCCAAGGAGGAGATAGAGATGAAAAACGTTTTATTACGCAACCTTTTGTTATTCGGGGTTGCCCTGATGCTGGCAGTAACAGGTTGCCGGGGCCCGCAAATGGGGGCTCAAAAGAATGCCATGAAGGCTGGAACGGATTACAAGTCGGTTGCCGTTGTTTCCTTTTCTATTAACAACTACGGCCAGTTCGGAACGGGTGGAGTGATCAATCCTGCATTGATCGATTCGACATTATCGCAACTGGTCAAGAAAACCGAGAAAATTTTGTCTGAAAAACTGGTTGTCAAGCCTGCCTCAACCTTCGTCAAAAACAAGGCGTACCGCGACCTCTCCATCGGTCAGGTCAAGTCAGGACTGTTGGCACCGAAGTTTAACGGTGTGGAGATGCCAAGCTTCAGCAATGAGCGACGTGATATCGTCAAGGGGATTCTTCCGGCTCAAACGGCGAAAGATCTGTGTCGCGTCCTGGGCGTCGATGCTGTTGTCCTGGTTTATTCCGAGTGGATGATCGATTCCGGCAAATTTGTGCCGACGATCAAGGCGTTGACAAAAAACTGTTTCGCCATGTACGGCAAAGATGGCCAACAGATGTTCTATGATCGCAAGGATATGCGTGGTTCCCGTGTCATCGGTAGCGGTTTTCCGGGGTTCATATCAATGAAGATACCATCGATCAGTGGGTTGATGCGTATTCGAAATCAGCCGAACTTGTGTTGAAGCGTCAGATGTGAAAAAAGTCCCCGCGGTAACTTTGTTGCCGTGGGGACAGCTCTCAGTTTTTTCGATTCAGGGGGTTGGATGAAGCAGCTCAAGCAGACAGTCCTGATCACTTTAGCGATCTGTTTTCTCTGGTCCTGAGTTGCCCGGCGCTGGCTGCCGACGAAGGTGACAGCTCCAGGGCCCGGTTTTTGCCGGAACCGATTTTTGGCGGGCAGGTTTATCTGTATGAAGCAGGACAAGCCAATGCTGAAATCCTGCTGTTGATCCATGGCATTGGCGACAATGCCGGTCGGAGCTGGGGGAGTGTTTTGCCGCAATTGGCACAGCGCTACCATGTTGTCGTACCTGATCTGCCCGGTTTCGGGCGTTCCAGCGATGGGAACCATCTTTATAGTCCTGACGCTTACGCTGCTTTTCTCGACTGGTTGATTTCGGCTTTGCCCAAGAAGCCGATTCATCTGGTTGGCCACTCATTGGGAGGCGGCATCGCGCTGGTTTATGCCGCTCAGAATCACCATCCCCTGGAACGGCTTGTGCTGGTCGATGCGGTGGGATTGCTGCACTATTTGGCGGTCAGCCAGAATTTTGTCCAGCGGATGGCCCTTGACCGTTTTCTGATTCCTCCGTTGAGTGGACCTCTTGGCAGGGTGACAGATTTTCTCCTCGAAAAGACGTCCCGCCTCCCGTTTGATCCCGACTTTCTGCTGTCGACGGCTTTCTTGCGACAGAAGTTTCTCGCAGCAGAACCTGCCCGGATTGCCGCATTGGCTTTGGTTCAGACCGATTATTCGCTGCTGCTTGGCCAGATTGACGTGCCGACCTGGCTTATCTGGGGCGAGCAGGATGATATCGCCCCCTTGCGTATTGCCAAGATACTGGAATGGAGATTACCACGGGTGGCTTTGTTGACCATGCCTGGTGGACATGTCCCCATGGAGACAGATTCCGTTGCCTTCAGTGCGTTTTTGGCGCGAACTTTGACGGGTCTTCCGGCTGAGAAAAAGAGGCGAAAGGCTGTCAGCGGTCGGACCGGTCGGTGTCAAGGAGGGTCGGGGCAGGTGTTTAGTGGTGATTATAAAGAGATTCAGGTGCAATCCTGTCAAAACGTACTATTGAAAGATGTCAGGGTGCAGAAGCTGGTCGTCAGGGATTCGAGCGTCAAGGTTGAGTCTTCCGTTTTGGGGGTGATCAATCTGGCCCCGCCATCGAGGTGACAGGGTCTAAACTGACCATGACCGGTGCGGATATTCTCAGTGCAAAAGGGATCGTCACTGAGCAGAGTCGCCTCGATCTCGCCGGTGTGCATTTTGCTGGCGCAGGCAGGGCCATCAGTGCCGGGGAGAGTCGATCGTCGTTACTCTGCTCCAGTTCCACCAGGATCGACGGCGAGCGCCTTATCCCGCTTCATCTGAGCCGCTCTCTCGATGCGGGTGAAAGTCTTTAACCGATTCAACAGACTGTCAGCTGCATATAGCACATGGAAAAACGTCCACTCTCCGGAATAAAACAGAGCAGTTTTTCCCCCTTTTCAACCTGCCGGAATGGAACAGTTCGGCGAGGATGATGTAGATCGAGGCTGCGCCGGTGTTGCCTTTATAGCTCAGGTTGGTGAACCAAACGTTCAAACGGGATAGCGAAACCGATCCCTGCCATACGGTCGTGCAGACCCTGACGAAAATAATTTGAAGAGTAATGCGGCAGAAACCAGTTGATCTGCTCCGGGGATAACTGATGCCGGGCGATCAGGGTCGGCAGGGTCCTGTCGACAGCGGTTTTGATAATTTCTTTATTGAGCAGTTTCACATCCTGCTTGACCATAAAGCTTCCGCTGGCAAGGGCGGCACTGAGTGTTTCCTGTTCACGCCAGCCTTCAAGCGTTCCGTCCGGTTTTTTTTCTGCCCCGGCATACATGCAGGGTTCCAGCTCGTGGGCAAAGGAGAGCAGGTCAATCCAGTCGATTTTCAATGACAGACCATCAGCGGTCGGTTTATTGGTCAAAAAGGCTGCTCCGGCACCATCCGACAACATCCAGCGGAGAAAATCAGCATCAAAAGAGAGGCTTTCCCGAGATTCCAGCTGTTTGATCTTGTGGTCGGATGGTGGTTGGCAAAAGTTGGAACGCATAAAGGACGATGATAATTCCGAACCCGTAGCAACGGCATTGTTGCTCTGGCCCGATGCCACATTCAGCCAGGCGTACTTGAGTGCGCTCATCCCGGCGACACAGATTCCGGCAGCACTGAACACTTCACAGGCATGCCTCCCAACTCGCCATGAACCATGGGCGCATGACCCGGCATCAACTGGTCCGGGGACGAGGTGCCGCAACAGAGACAGTCGATGTCCGCGGGAGTAAAATCGGAATAAGGTTTAAGATTGCGAACCGCTACGGCAGTCAACCGGGCATTGGTGTGAGTCTGTTTTCCCGTTTCAGGATCGATGGCGTAATGGCGTTGCTCGATCTTATTGTTACGCAGAATAATTCTGCGGGTGCGCGAAGGAAGCTGGTTGACCATGCCGAGGAGTTTTCCATCTGATCGTTGGTAACCGGGGCATTGGGGAGAAACGTGGCTAGATCGGTGATGTAGACGGGCATGGATATTAAACCTTTGCTGTGCGATGGCCTTCGGCCAGCAGGGTTGCATAACGCTGGTAGAAGAGTTCTTCGTCCAGTCGCGTTGGCAGCACTGCATTGGTCAAGGTGTAGTAATCGAGGTTATGAATGCAGATCTGCTCTTTCATCTGCCGATAGAGCTGTGTTCCGGGTAAAGGGGTCAGGACAGTGTACATCGGCAGATGGATCTTCTGCTTGCGGACAAAATCCCCAAGCCGATCGAACTGCTGCTCTGTATAGTCGGGGGAAATGATGAAATCCCCGACAATGGTAAGACCGAGATCGTGAAGGATTCTGATCGCTTCTCTATTGGTTGCCGCAGAGTTGTCTTTGTTGAGACCTTGAAGTGCAATGTCGTCAATCTCTTCAAAACCGATAATCACTGCCCGCAGGCCGACTTCTTTCCAGCGTTTGAGCAGTTGCGGATGACGGACGACCGTATCGGAGCGGACATCGGCCATATACTGCTTTTTGATGCCGGCGGTTGCGATTGCTTCGGCCAGTTGCAGAGCGTGTTTGGGGTTGCCGAAACTGTTGGCATCTACCAAACGGATGACTGGAGTTTGGTCCAGGTGATCGATATCGCGGACCACGGCGTCAATATCAGCCGTCAGATAGCGTCCATTGGTGATTGGCGAAATGCAGCAGAAACTGCAGTCATAGGGACAACCGGCGGCACTGGCGACCAGCCCCATCTTCAGGCCGAGGGTCTGAAGGGTGTAGGCTTCACGATAATGTTCAACCAGGGGATAGGCCGGGACCTTATCCGATTTAAGATCGAGCTGACTGTATTGGCGTGCGGTCCAGCTGAGCTCTTGGCCCGGACTGGTTCTGGCGACGCCGGGAATTGACGCCCTGTTGCCCCTTTCCAGATTATCGACCAGTTCGGCCAGGCTTTGTTTGCCTAAACCGATGACGATCCAGTCGAGCTGTTCGCGGTTGAAATATTCCGGGTCACAGGATGCGTGACAGCCACCAACAACAATCTGAGCTGAACTGTTGTTTTTGACCTGTTGTGCAAGGGTCAGGACTGCATTTGCTTCACAGGTCATGGCGGTGAAGCGACCAGATCGGGGGCAAAGTCGGCCAGATTGCCGTCCAGTCCCTCGGGATCTACCTTGAGATCAAGAATTCTGACCTGATGTCCGGTCAGGTTGCCGGCCAGGGTTTCCAGAGCCAGCGGTTCACCACGAAACATCTGTTTGAGGGAATCGATACCGTAGCGTTCTTCAGGGATGCTCCGGCCGCTGTTGGGAGGGTTGATCAGCAGAATTCGCATATGTTTCTAATACCACCTTCACTAAATTTTATAACACATGTGCAAAGGGTGAATTTTACTCTTATTCAGGGGGGAATTCAACATTATGGATTATTTTATCTCGAACAGAGAACCGAGATCGACGAGCTTACGCTGTTCGACAATGTCAAATACAAAAGATGCTGAATCATCCTTGCTGCTGTGCGGCCGGCATTTTTACGGACCTCGGTTCTGATCTTTTCAAGTTGAGGTCCGCTGTTTTCGATTTTGGCACAACTGAGCTGCAAGCGCAGGCCTGAGAAGGTCAAAATGGTTTCGCCGGGAATCGTGATCAGTAGATGTGCTTTGCAATTGTGCTGCAGATTTTTACGGTTCGATTGTTCCCGCAGGCAATGACGACCTGATCCGCTATTAATTGTGTAGAACCGAAGATGGCCGAGTTCGGGCTTCCTTCAGGGGCGACGGTACTGAGGATGCTGATGCTGGATGGGCTATCGAACAAGTTTTTGATGTTATTGGAATCCATGAATCCCTCTTGAAAAAAGTTAAGACCGGTCGCCAGCATAGCTCTATCACGAGAAAAACAAGAAACAAAAAAGCGGAGTCAAATGACTCCGCTTTGAGATCGGGATTTAATCTGCTTACTGGTTTTACGCTTTCGGCCATACCAGGCCAGGCCGATGAGGCCGCTGCCGAGCAGCAGGATTGTCGCAGGCTCTGGGACCGGAGCCGGATTCAGGGAGACGTTGTCGATAAAGCCGCCATAGCTGTCGGAGGTTCCTTCTGCACCGAAGATGACATTGTAAAGACCGGTGGTCAGAATATCAATTGTCATGCTGAATTGTGTCCAGCCGTTAAACTCACTTTTTTTGCCGCCAATACTCGCTGTCTGGAGGCCCTGGATTCCGTAGTAAATGCCATTGCTGTTGCCGTCCCAATTGGTGCGGGGCTGGTACCAGAAGTCAAGAATGTACGTTCCGGCGTTAAGGGACACGTCCTGGGCCATTACACTATTTCTGTGGCTGTCGAGTTCAACATATTGATCCCCCGATTGGGCATTGACCACAACTCCACTCGTTTGAATCTCAATACCGGGACCCGTGACGGTGTCCCAGCGGGAATTGATGAATAGACTTGCCAGCCGCCACTCAAATTGGGGTTTTCAAAGTCACCGTTTGTCAGGAGGGTCGCATTTGCAAAGGTTGCGGAAAGCAGAAGGCAAAATAGAACCAGCATCATTTTTTTCATAATATGTATTCTCCAATTGGAAATTGTATTGTTGTCTTTTCTTTATGCTAGATGCGTGCCATTTATATTATTGTTATTAATCAGTGACTTACTGTCTTTATCTGTGTTTTTTCGATAGCTGTAAAAAAATATCGACAAGCATTTATGAGCTGCCAATCTTCATAGTTGTGAATGGTCATGACCAGCCTACTGTTCAGTATTTTTGAATTCCTGTAAATTATTCTTGCATACAAAAATGATTTTGGTATACAAAGTAGCTACAGTGTATACTTTTTAGAGTTTGGTATTATTACTTCTTACGGAGAGATGTCATGCCATTAGCTGATCAAGGCAGGAATGTTCGTGTTGGCCTAGCGCAAATCGAAATCGAGTTAGGCAATAGAGCAAAAAATCAAAACACAGTGAAAAAATGGATGGATGCTCATTGCAAGTCTTCAGATGTTACTACCGCAATCACTTTGCCTGAACTTTGGGATGTCGGGTATGCACTCGATTCTGTTCCTGAATTGGCAGATCCTGAAGGTGAAATAGCTCATGAATTTTTATCTGAAATGGCTAAAGAGTACGGTGTTTGGTTTGTAGGTGGGTCTGTCATGGTGAGCGATGGTGGGAAATATTTTAATAGATCGCAAGCAATTAACCCGATGGGGGAGTTGGTCGCAGAATACAACAAGGTTCATTTGGTTCCGTTTATAACCAAGGAAGATGATGTTTTTACTCCAGGAACAGCGCTTGTTTATTTGACTTTGGCGGTGCAAGAGCGGGGAGTGTCATCTGTTATGACATGAGGTTTCCGGAATGGATAAGAACGTATGCATTAGACGGTGCGGAAATTCTCTTTGTCTCTGGTCAGTGGACAGCAGATCGGATCAATTTATGGAGAACTATGCTATGTGCTCACGCGATCGAAAATTTGATGTACGTAGTTGCAACAAATTGTTGTGGAATTTCTGGCGATCTGAACTTTGGAGGGGCTTCACTCGTATGTTCACCGTCTGGAGAAGTTTTACTTGAGGCTGGTTCAGCTCCTTGCGGACAATTTGTGGAACTGGATCTGTCCTCAGTGGCTGCCGATCGGGATTTTTTAAAAGTGTTTAAGAAGAGAGTCCCATCTTTATATCATCGATTAGTTCAATGAATAGGGTTTAACTTAGCAGCTACTATAAAAGTAAAGCGTTGATAAGATTTCTATGGCCAACATTGTGAGGAGCTATGAGTATCAAACAAAAGACAGTTAGGGTTGGGTTGTTCAGGCCGCACCCGTGATTATGGATGCTGAAGCCACATTAAGTAAGGCTCTGGGGTTGATTCAGGAAGCAGCTGATAAGGGATGTGAATTAATCATGTTCCCTGAGAGTTTCATCCCTTGTTATCCCAAGGCCATCTCATTTGGGTCTGTTATCGGTTGGAGAACACCAGCGGGAAGACGAGATTGGCGCAGGTATTATGAAAATTCGGTCGATGTCCCAGGTCCAATCACAGAAAAGCTATCTAAGGCAGCCAAGCAGCACAGTATTTATCTCTCGATAGGAGTGATGGAAAGAGGGAGTGGGTCCATTTTTTGTAGTGTCTTATTTTTGGACCAGATGGAGAGTATCTAGGGAAGCACAGAAAAGTTAAACCAACAGCTGGAGAAAGAGTTGTATGGGGTGAGGGAGATGGCAGTACCCTGACAACTGTAGACGCTCCATTTGGCACCTTTGGGGCTGTTATCTGTTGGGAAAATTATATGCCTTTAATGAGGGCGGCAATGTACAGTAAGGGGATACATATTTACTTAGCTCCCACCGCAGATTATCGGGAGACTTGGTTGTGTTCCATGAGGCATATCGCAAGGGAAGGCGGATGTTTTGTTTTGAGCTGTAATATGTGTTTTACCGTTAATGATTACCCTGACCATCTTGAAACAGTTGTTCCCGAAAAAGATATCCCGGATGGGATTGTCCATGATGGGATAATGACAAATGGAGGGAGCGCAATTATAAGCCTTTCGGTGACTATTTAGCAGGTCCAGTTTACGACAAGGAAGAGATCCTTGTAGCCGACTTAGACATGGACATGATTCCTGAAGCCAGACTTGATTTTGATCCGGTAGGACATTATTCGAGGCCGGATATATTTAAATTAACAGTCAACGAAGAAGAGTTGAAAAGCGCAACATGGGTCAATGGGGCCGAGAAAATTTAACAAGCATTGTTAACCATTCAAAGGAGTTACAAAATGTCTATGTTGACAAAAATGATAACTGCAGTTTTG